>Ga0126343_10000619_pt1 | contig 14325 bp, 9 predicted proteins | sample Cyp2metagenome_FD_92531 | JGI IMG/M metagenome (GOLD analysis project Ga0126343, IMG submission 92531) | Coral microbial communities from Lord Howe Island, Old Settlement Bay, Australia - Cyphastrea 2 metagenome | ecosystem: Host-associated > Invertebrates > Cnidaria > Coral ... | reverse complement strand
TTCATTAAAAGTTCTTTCTTATGCAATTGGCCCTGCTTGTCGAAGCAGTTGTAATGAACAAAGTCGTCTTTTGAAATCCCTTTTCCAAGATAAGGTCTTTTCGTAAACAGTTGCCCCAAAAATCGCCAGTAGTAGAATATATCCGGTATTGCGGTGTTAGGATTCCGTATCACATCATTAACATCATAGTCGAGCTGAAAACAGATGTAGTTCCAGTCCTGCTTGTCCTTCGCTGTGGCATTAGCCACAAACTCCTGAATGTCTCTCCGAGATAAAGAGCATCGAGGTTTCCTAAGTTTGGCACAGGCCTGGTTACAGTGGCCCCAAATGTCCCACTTCCCATCAGGCCCCCAGAATTCGTCCGTGATTATTCCCATAGTTCCTAGCGATAAGACGTTGAAATTGTGAGGAAAATGTAGCATGTATTCATGTGTATCAGCCACCGATACCCACGTTTCAAACTCGTCCCTCGCCTGTTTCCATTTCCCTTCTGTGTCGAGATAATAAACAGGAGCCTTGAAACGGAGAAAGTGTTTGTGTGGTCGGTACTTCAATCGGTCGCGAATTTTTTCTGTCATGTCAGCTCGGTTGACCCAAATAAACTGGCAAGGCTGATCTGAAGCCGAACAACTCTCAGACGCAGAACAAATCTCGACGGAAGAGCAGCTCCAGAACAGACAGCCAGTCATAATGAGAAGGCCGGGCACAAAATAGAGCCTTAAGGGAGACACCATCTGAAACAAGCCATAGACTTAATTATATTAAATGCGAACCTCTCAGTCGGAAGGATGTTGTGTGGATATATCTTAATTAGATATGGAAACAAAACCGAGCTAAATTATACTGTCAATACTGTCAATAGATCGAAGTATTAGGCTAAGATTTCCATTCAGACTCATTGAAGTGTCAGAATTTTAAAAACCAAACTGGTCAGATGCGAAATTATATTTGAAATTCATCCTTTCGCAAATATACCATTAGCATCAACTCTCGTAGGGTGTTTGAACACTTCATAGTAGGAAGAAGCCGAAATTCCGAGAAACGAAACAATAGAACTTGATAAAAACACTGATGTTTTCAGATGAGAATTCCCTCAATCTGACAACAGGCTGCGAGCGAAAAGTGTTTTCATTTGGTGAATGTTTCATGTTGTCATGTATTGTAGTCAAACGTCCCGGCAACACGCTACATTAGTACACCACGTCACGAATTGTACAACCTAAACGGTGAAAACGATGAAAGCGATGAAAAGCGAGCGGTTAATTGCCACAAACAAAATAAATCCAGTCACAAGTTATGAAAGAATACAATAAAAGAAATAGAAATAACGAGCCAAAGATAGAAGATACCGTTACAAACGTCGTAAGACAAGAACAGTTAGTAAACACGAAGGACGAAAGCGGAAGGCGGTAAATGAAACAAAATGACTGTAACGTCGCGATGGAAATGCAAACTAGAAAAACGCATACGAAAAGGCTCTGAAACAAAACGACGTTATGCGGAAAAACTAACAGAATAACGAGATAAACGGTACTCACTGTAACTTGCTAACAGCATTCAAGAGTTTCTGTTTTCCAGCATTTGACAGACGTGTTGTGTCTAATATTCCTCTAGCTTATGGGTCAAGATTACATGGCCAGCGGTCACGACTCATATTTACATATGTGGAATGCCTTTGTCGTTTCTTTTCAGTATTTCAGACCCATAATAATTTATTTAAATGCATGCCTTCCTCGAAAATAACAGCAGCTGGGAGCAAGTTCTGAGAAAGCCTCCTAAAATTATCCCACCCCTCCCTTGGAATACAACAGTTAAGTTATCCCATAAGACCCTTCGAGTGAAGGGAACCAATATAGCGAACATCGAACAAAGAAGGATGTGTTTTTCGTTCGTTTTAGCGGCCTTGCAAGACACAATCCAAGTTTGAAGAAAAATAAAAGCCCAGTAGCGGACAATAAGAAAAAGAAACAGCTACTTATTCGCGAACCTAGTGAGAAGACGTGCCCGGCCCTGTAGCCCGGAAAGGGGGGGAGTACTCCCAGAAAAGATGGGTGGGGATGTGCGAGCCGCTTCCCAAAACCCTTACTTTATTTATGACCAAAATCTGCCATTTCCCTACTCTATTTATGACCATTCTCGTCCCCAGAGGCACGATCATTCTGACCTGCGGCAGGGATCGAGAGCTCTGGCTTTGTCCAACGCCGGAAGTCTTCGATTCACCGACTTCCCGTCAAATCTGGCAAATTGGCTAAGAATATGAAACGAATACTCTGCGCATGCTTAGAAAATCGGGTCGAGCCAGAGCTCTCGATCCCAGCCGCAGGTCAGAATGATCGTGGGCTCTGAGTACGAGAATGATTTATGACCTGACCAAAAATTTGAACCCTTTTTATGACCTGACAATTAAATCAAAATCCTGTTTCAGACTTGCATCATAACAAGTTCCCTAGTTCATACCATTGTTTAATTACCGTGAACTTACTTTACGATAATGATGAAAAAGTGGCCTCTTCTTAAAAACATACCCATTTCAAGGCTACAATGTAAAACCCCGCGCATGCCCTACTTATGACCAAAATGGCTAAAATCGATTCCCTATTTATGAGGTAACTTGAGGAAAGCTCCGAGACTGGGTGAAAACTGAAGGTCTAAAACATTTCATAAAAAACATGCCTGATTACTAATTAAACTGAAATCATCAATGTGAGTAGCCCTAGATTAGCTACTAGTAAATCGCGCTTTACTAAAGTAAACCACTGGTTCTTGGTAGCTATGGGCTAGAAATTGTATCGTTTACAGAAACTTTGATCAACCCCTCATAATCCAGAATTACGATGGATTATTTGCACTGGTGTTACCGTCTTTGCACTGGTGTTACACTTGAACTGCACTTTCATGTATAGTATTAGGCGAGAAACACGTAAATTACTCGCCTGTGGTTTTCAAGGTTTACATCGAACAATCTGGTGATAAAATATAAATATCCAAAAAAAAAAATGACGTTTGAGGGCAAAACCGCACTTTCGTTCTGCAATAAAAAAGCACCAATCACATGTCTGCGTTCAAGTGTAGACTTAAGCGGTCCGCATTCTCCGCAGTTCGTGGAATTACAGCAGTGTGACCGACAAAGTATACGCGTGCGATATCGCTGTTTCCCGACTCTAGGTGAAGCCAGAGAGAGAAAAAAGAAAATGTGAACTGTAGATGAACTTATCCGAGTTCTTTCAGGAGGCACGCCAAAAAAAGACGATTCAACCGGAAAACGGTGGGTTGTATGTGCTGTAATCAAGTTCCGGAGCTAATGTTGCAATTCACAACTTACGCTTTGCAAGAAAACTAAGCTCTAAATTTCGATATAAAGGAAGGGAAATAATTAAAGGGTTCTAGTCGATTTTGTTTCGCTGAACCAAAAAATGCTCGCTCGTAGGCGAACGTTCGGATAAGATATGCTGATTTTTTGTCTAGTTAGTCAAGCATAGCTAAAGTTAGTTATTCATACTCATGATAAGCGAAGGTTCCTCTTTGAAAACATTGACGATGAACTTGCGACGAAAATTGCAACCCGCTGGCTTGTCTACAAGCCGCATTTGTGAATCATCATCATTCGGGTAGTTGTTACATCTCCGTAGAAACAAACAAGAACTTGACCTTACAAGATTGCGATCATATTTCTATATTGAGGTTGTTGATCACTTGTTGCTATGAGCACTTGTTGCTTTGGATTTCAATGGACACCTTCCTGAGAGTGGAGGACATTGACGGTTAGGAAACCCGTCAAACATTTATCTATTCCTTTAATTCAAGCAGTCACAACTCTGCTACCAAAAAGCTAACGGTACAAAAAAGTGTGAAGTTCATGATGCTGTTTTTGTTCTTTTTTACATGTCATTTCACGCCTGATTTCGATCATTCTGGCTTTGTCAGCCAGGCAAAAAAAAAAAAAAAACAAGAAAAATCAAAAAACAAACCGTGTAGCTGAAATTCACATGATCAGTTCAAATTGACTGATAAATAATGTTACCTAACTGCGAAAGGTTCCGTCGCTGTAAAATTTATCAACCTTTGGTCTTGTCTAATTCCAGCCACAGCATTCTTAAAGTTAACTTTCTAACCTTCATTCTAATCCAAACGATGTATAATAAAACGTTTGAACTTGATTAAAATGATGTTTCTCCGTTTTCAGACACAAATTAAAATCTAGTCAGGGATTCAGAGGGCTCGAGCTTCACTACTCTCCAACAACTTTTGATTTCGTTAGAAAGTATTTAGCGTATGCAGAAATTTTTAATTATGCATAACACAAATTAACTAGTTTCTTTCGCGCTCGATGTAATTAATTTAAGACTCAATCGAATGTGCAGTTTATGCTTGTTGTTTTCTCGAATCTCACTGCAAGAATATGAACACTAGCTTCTTTTAAGATGTCGTATTGCATCCAAAACATATTCATCGTGCACGGTTTTATGTGATGCTCTAAATCACGCCTCAGTGAACTTATTCAATTGTGCTATTGACGAGCTAGAGATATTTTGCCTCAAGCGATCATCCTTGAACCTTAACCTTAAAAAAAGGTTTCATGAATGCTGATAATTTGACAACTGAGAAGTTAATGATCAGTATACCACTACAATATCCATATCTCTTTTTGCAAAATAATCCAAATTAGGTCTAGCTCTTTTAAGTGTTGTAACAATTTAAAGGTGATTAAAATCCTATATAACGAAGAGAATTAAGTATTCATGTAGAAAGTCTGCAGGCTCTATACCTGGCATAACTTGTTTCGAAACTGTTGAAATAAACGGTGATTTTTTACACGAATGTTGCTATCACCTCAACCTGTACATGTTATTATCGAATTCTTTTAATACTAAGCCAGATATGAAGACTGAGCTTGACAAAAAGATAACAATAAAACGAATGTAGAACTCAGATCTAAGCAGACTATCGAATAAATCCTTCACGGCAAGCTAAGTTGATTTACGATTCTCTTGATCGTGTACGCTCCTCTTACACAAAGGGACTGCTTGTCTTCCCAACGGTAGGGCTGCTAAAAAACATATAACAATAGAGTAAAAATAATAGAACTGAAAACGATTAAGGAAGAGGGATGTTCACACTCACATTAATCATCGTAGTTCGCTTCCCGAGCTTTTCGCGTGATTCCTTTTAGGTCTAACAAGCAAGTCTAGGCTCGATTTGCACGGCTCACTTGAATCCGGTCGGTGTTGGGAGCAGCTGGGAGCGGGGGTGGGGTAAAGGAAGAAAGGGAGAAGCGGGGACTTTTTTCTCAAACTACAGCTGATAATCTAGCCTACCTCCCTCCCAAAGATAAATGCTCCTCTTCTTGAATTACTACCGGCAGCTTATTCCAGCCCTTGAACTCCCTCTTCCTTGCTTCAGGAGTAGGGTTTAAACCCTTAAATATAAAGTCGGTGATAAGGGACCGAACAAGTACCAGTGGTCCATCACATATTAGGGCAACAAAAGAAATTTGTTCTTGGTATCATTTTACCTTCTCAACACCAATTAAAACCGTTTTCCTTTTTTCAGCTGTATACTGTAGGTCATCAGTCTAAGTGAAATCGTTTTAGATCAAGAAGAGGCGCTGGAGACATGACACGCATCGTAAGCTTTTTACTCGTCCTGCTGTTTGGATCAGTCCAAGATGGTGCTTCTGCTCAAGGTACTTTCATTATAGCTACTGCTTCATTTTATATTCGCCCGACGTCCTCAGTATTAAAATAGCGATGTCCCCGCAATGAAGTAATAAAACAATTCTAGTGGGAGTAAATATGCGGTCTGACTTTCAAACGGAGTTGTTTATTTAAAATCGACATGTGAGAAGGGAAGAATGAGGTTGAATGCAGTTTCAGAGATCCTTTGGGATAAAAGAACGCCGGTTGCATTATTTGCCTAAACTGACGCCTCTCCGACATTCTTTTTAGGTTGTCTAATCGATATTTGTTCAATCTAGGTCGGCGGCCTCTGCACGCTCATTATTTTTTCATCAGTTTCTAAACCTGTGCAAGAGCTGACCGTGAAGTAATGTATTAAGTCATTTTATCTTTGTCTCAAGATTTTCTACCAAAGAAGCGTTAGCTGGTCACGTTTAGCTAAACGTTACTGCTTAGCTACTTAACGTTACGTTTGTGACAAGCCATATCCTACCCATTGAGCGAGAATTATCTTTTTCCTTATTTTTTCACCAGATCTGGGGACTTTTTCCTCGTGTTTCTCCGGGCACATGATGGTAGAAGTGAACCTCACCCGAAATTCTTTTCTTGTTCCCGGTGAAATACATCTTAACGACGTCAACTGCAAAGCAACGGAGATCAACGACACGTTTGCCTCGTTCGAAATACCGCTCGATGGCTGTGGAACGATTCGAGATGGATCAGACCCTAATATTTTGGTTTTCTCCAATACTGTGCGTTGGTCCCCTCAGGAACTACCTGGCCAAATACAAACTCGTGGTCCAAACTTCCGTTCTCGTATTACCTGTAGGTACGCTCGCAATGGCACTGTAAGCACTACATTCGAACCTGTAGAAGGGTTTTCAGTCGAACAAACAGGTACGAAATATTTCAGTTACGTTCTTTTGTTCTTTTGTTTGTAGTTAATCATATGTCCTGCTGTAAAGAATCAAGATTAGGTCATTTTTACATCATGTAGCCATGGTACGTAAAGCGGGCTCAGTCACCGTATTTCACTAAGTTATTTTGGCCATGAACGTAAAGAATTACTTTTAAATTGAAGGAAATTTAAAAATAGTAGTTGATTGAGGTAGAAAAACTCCAAAGAGATAGCAATAATCCACAAAGGAATAAGGATGGTTTAGGATGGAGAAGATTGACCCGGATTATAAGCCACGAACTCGATAAAAATTAAGATCAATTTTTGGAGATGCAAGCTGAAACCGCGACGTAGCTCGTTTAATTACATGACGTAATGCCGACCCACGCACTCTCCATATTTGTGTTGACAAATTAAAAAAAAATTGCTGCATATTTGTTGTAATATAAAAAAAATCACCTTACATCAATAGAACTTCTTAAAACCTGAGTTTGTCCTGGTCAAAAACCACTAAATTTAAAGATGCAATGACAAATCAAAGAAAGACAAGGATGGGCAAAATTGAGGAAGATTCGAGTGGGATTACCCTCAGATAACCGGCGAATAAGTTTGAAAGCTACTAAGTGAAATTTCCTATCATCAAATTCTAACGTGGCACCAGCATAAAGAAAGGACGATCTATAGAGTATTGTCTTTTACCACTTATGATACATAGGAGCCCATTCCCGGAACTTCCATTCGTATTATAACGTAGAATCAATCCTTTCCCCTATCATTTAAAGAAGGGTAATTAGCGCAGTGGTCCCTTGGTTAATTCCCACTAAATATCAGCAGATAGACAATGGAAAATATAGGGCAAAAGTGGGTATCAGTCTTTGTTGCTACAAAGAATGGTCTTAGCTGAGGTATCACTGGGTATTGAAAGAGGTCCCACGAGAGCTGTTTCTAAAAATAGAAAGATAAGGGAAAGGGTTGACTCACAGAGTGCTGGATGGGCTCCTGGTATGCAAAACATTTTCAAAATTCAATCTTCCCTGAAAACCCACAGTAACACACCAATGGTATTAATGGACTCTAACTCGGTTTTCTCATGTCTTGCCTCTCTCTTGCTGCCTCTCATTTTTGGATTAAGAGCTTCACATGGCAAGGTTTTTTTCACATCATATGAACTAAGTATCAACAGCATCGTTTATCATCTGCCTTTTTTTGTTTCAGTGTATGGGACATTTTCATTTTCATTTGAAGTATTCCTAGAAGCCAGTAGGCAAAATAGGCGAGACCTCAAAGTTCTGGTGACTCCTGGTACGCCTCTGCACTTTAGAGCGCGGGTTATAGCATCTGACTCAGACCTGATTCTGCATCTCAGTAGATGCTGGGCTAGAAACAGCGACGGCGAAGGTCCACCTGCCTTCATCGAAACAGGGTAAGAGTTAATTAATTAAAGGAAAAAACCTGCCGTCATAACAAGTGTTTGTTACAGCTGCCTTACGAATGCTTGCAACGCGTAATAATGCTATTTAAGTGACATATCTGATATATCAAGAGACCATGCTTTTTAATTTCAACTTCCAAAGGTACAACGGTAAGAAAGTAATAAAAAAATGACGCGCAAAGGAATATTACACGTTGAGAAAATAGGAGACGAATTGAGTAGCTTTGTATTTTCACAACAGTGTAATAAGGATAAACATTAACAGTAAGGAGAATTACTACTTAAATCAACTCGTGCTCAAGTTTGTTTCTTCTTAACACAGGTGTGATAGTGAAACTGAGGACTCCCTGGTTTATCAATGTGATGCGAATTCGCCCATTATAGACTTCGACATCAACGCCTTTCGAATACTCAATTCTCCCAACAACCTGGTCTTTTTCTCATGTGACGTCTTAGTTTGCTTAAACAACGCGAACAGTTCCATCTGCGAAGATCGCTGCAATGATTGTACCGCGCCGGCTGGCACAGGAGGGAATGGAAGAAAGAGAAGGTCCTTGGGAGATAATGGTTACGACTCAGGCTCTCACACATACTCTCTGGCTGTTGGTCCCTATTCAGTCAAAGAAAAAGAAGATGGAGGTTTGAAGATTTGCCTGAGTTTTCCTGTTTGCACCGTTGACTGATTTATCCGCTCTCGCGTTTTGTGACATCTGTTAGGTTCGTCCCCAGTCTGCGCTCGCGTTGTTTTTCAAGATAGTGCCCAGTTCAAATCAGACTGAGTTCGCAGTTTCAGTAGACGCGCTGTCAAGTCCGCAGCTGGGGAGGCAGGGGAAGGGGGGGGGGGGGGGGGCTGGGGAGGAATAAATCTTTATGAACCTAGCTTGATTTATAGCATGTCGGCTTCTCTTTTCCTCCCTTTAGTCAAGAAATAAAAACTAGGAGCCGAAACCTGGCAAAGAGCTGGTCGTTAGGTACAATAGATTGTGTAGTAATTTGAAATTACCATTCTAATTTTAAGAACAGGACAACTATAGTAGACCTTTTTACCGATACAGCGGCCATTTTGAATTCTATTGTTTCAAATAGTTATTATGGGATGCTCAGGGGGCAAATTAGTATGTATTTGCCCCCTGAGCATCCCATAATAGTTATCTGAAACAATAGAATCCAAAATGGCCGCCGTATTGGTAAAAAGGTCTATTTGCGTGCATATCAGAGGAATAAGCCCAACACACTGAACCAACTCTGGTTTAATTTTCATGATCTCTTTTCTTCTCGCGCGCTTAAGGGAGGGTGGAACGAAAAGACCCTGACACCATAACATACTGTTTTTGTTTTCCAGATCAAAAAACTCAAGGAGACCTTGATGAAAAGGGGACGGTTCAGCTTTCCTTAACCATGGTGATAGTCGTGAGTGTTGCCTCACTTGTAGCGGTTGCTTTGATCTGTGGCACTATTGTGGCTGTGGTTATGTACAAGCGATGGTCAGCAAAACACGAGGCCCGGACCACAGAGAGCATCATACCGCCGGCGACCAGAGCCGGGAAACCCAAGGTCCTACCGTCCTGAAAATATGACTGCAAGTGAAATTTTCCCCGCTTAGTATACACTAAGCCTTTTATTGACCGCTTTGTAACGGGTGGCAAAACTGCTAACATATTTACTCGTGTGTATTAAGCTGTATTTTGAACATTTCACGGCTTATTAGCCGCGGTTTTGGCCTGTATCTCAGCTTTTGAATTTTGTCTTTAAGGTCATTCTCCAGTATTGCATTGCGCATCCCTACTGCGCATAATTTTACGCGTGATTCGCGTGCGCATTAGAAAATGGCGGCTTCTTTACGACTGGACGTCGCCGAAGGGGTAAATCGTCATTTCCGCGAAAACGACTACGGTGACCTATCATTTTTTTTCTGTAGTTTTGAATTGAGTAGTAATTTCTCTATGTAAAATAATTATGGGCCAATTCTCAGAGTTGAGCAAAACACAATCGTCGGAAACGTAAATGAATTTAGCATTATCATGGTGCAATTATAAGGATTTATATGGTGTAAACAAGGTGCTGTTACTCCAAAACGAACATGGGGACCCCTAATTTTTATTTCCAAATTTAAGTTTCTATTACATAGACAATCAATTGGCAAAGTTTGCGAAAAATCTCAGTGTAGGTATTATTTCAGTGGAATCACCTTAACCTGTTTTTATACCTGTATTTGTTACTTATGTAGTTTTTATTTTACTTCAGTTCTGGCCTAGACATACCTGGTGTCGTTTTAACCCCTATAAACGTGTTTTAGTTTGTATTTTACACGAGTTTTTACGAACAACTTTTCATAGAGCAGGAACACCAAGGAGCCTGCTCTAAAAAAACTGGTCACATTTCACAGGTCAGAAGTCCCAACTTTACTGATGAGTAAGTTTGACGAAAGTCTCTCCACGATCTAAAACAACATTTTCGCGGAGTGCTAGGGCTAATTAGGGCTAGAAGACTGAATCTTGGTGTTGTTTCAGTTTTTTAATGATATATTTGTAGCACAGTGACCTGTATGTATTCTGACCTGTGGAATGTATGTTTAGAGCCGACACCAAGGTTATCTGCATTGGGCAACGGCGAAAAATGGACTCAGCTTATAACAGCTTAGAAATTTAAGGCTGATTAAATCGTATCTCATCTAAAATTCAAAATGGCAGATGGCCTGCGTAGCTGGCGGTTTTTCACGCGCGAGTGCTTTTGTTTTCGTAGCGAGCTACGCAGGCTAAATGGCAGAAAACCACTTGCATATAACGCTACGAAATGCTTGAACAATTTATAGCCAGTTTGGTTCGGTGTTGGTCGTGAAATTTACGGTCATTCCCCAAGCCAAACTTATTACCTATCAATTATGTTTAAGGGTTCAAATGCCCCACACCCGGGACACTCATGACAAACACCCAGTTTCAACTTTCACCGTGTCTCTGTATGAACTCGTTTTTTTTCAGTCTATAAGTATAATAATTTTCGTAATATTGAAACTTGATTAAATTTAGCATAAACTATATCTCGGGCGGTTCAGTACAGCGTTTTTGAAGGCCTTTCTTTACGAGCCACGAGTCTTGACACGAGGTTACAAGGTCACAATATGATGTCATGGCCGCCTGTCCGAATCCCCCTACCCCATATGGTAGCAAATCCCCTACCCCAACATCAACCATTGATGACAAATTCCCTGGGGTACATCTTCTATTCCGAGACCCGGGTATGCCCGGTGGGGATGTAAGTTTCCACATGCTACTATTGTAATTTCAAAATGTAACTGAAAAATGAGAATGATGAGAACACATTTTATCGATACCCATTTAATCTATACCCAACGAAACACATGATTCTGCTGCACGTAAAATCAAAAGGGGAACCAATCCTTCCCCTGAGGCAGGAACAAAACTCAGCGGACCGATCAACTCAGATTGCGGATTTAAAAGAGATTTCCAGCCATTAAAAAACGCGGCAGAACAGTAGTTGCCATTCTTTTTAGCTAGCTAGACCTATACGGCCGAGTTTATCTATCTGCCCTTTGTTGATTGATATACGCGTACAGAAAGTCGCCGAGTTAAGACTAGCGCTAAAGATACTATCCTGTCGCACTAAGCTCTCTCCAGCTCCTCTGCAATAGCAATTCGATAAATGTACAGGATAACAGACGAAGAACACGGGAATGTGCACCGACATCGTCCGCCGTCTTTTTGGAGAAATTGAGCCCACGTGGTCCGCAGAGGAAACAGTATTTTTCGCGGGAAATGCTGTTTCTTAAAGTAAAAGACATACGGGAAAGGGTTGACTCATGGGTATAATACATATGGATGCTGGGCCTGGTTTTCACTATTTTCGTTCGCGTCACCAATGTATATGAAAAGTAGAAACTGCTTCAGTGCAGCATGCAACTTGAAATATAGCTGTCATTTGACAACGTCAAAAGGAACTTCCAGTGATATTGGGATGTTTAACCAAGCTATACCACTTCCAATATTTAGGGACTGTGCAATAATTGCCTGGATGGGAAGGGGGGTTAAAAAAATTATAAGGGGGCATAGGAGAAAATGGCAACGGGAGGGGGGTTGAATGTAAAATTTATTGTATAAAATGAAATTTAATACATTCTACTTCGCCCGGAAAGTAGTTACCATTCACTACGGCAACGTCCACTGGAGACCAGATCGAAAAGTTTCTCCCAACTGTCCAAATAAAGAGATTGTTCAACGACGGAAAATTGCCCTTTCCTAGCTGAAGAAACGTCTTTGCAAGAGGTCCCAGTACAACGTGGACGAGACTGCATTCCTCGATGCAAAAGCCGAAAAAAGACTAAGGCCTGTTCCAAACGTACTACTGCCCTTGCTGAACTCAAATGAATTTGGCCAAGCAGTGGCACGACGAGAGCACGGCAGCGGCTTCAAACGTCGAACCTCAAAGCAAGTCGTGCTACTGCCGTGCGTTAATGGGTGGTGTACAGAAAAATGCCCGTCCACTTTGATATGCGTCTTCATGCTGCTCCCGCAGTCCCGCAGTCAATAAATATTTGCATAACGAAACAAAAGAGAAATCCATTGCGGGACTGCGGGACTGCGGGAGCGCGGTACTGCGGGAGCACTAGTTCTACACCATTTAATATAAAGAGAAATGTGTATATTCTTCGTTCTTAAATCCACTGTGGGAGTGCGGGACTACGGGAGCAGGAGATTATAGTGTCACGCAATCGTGGCCGGGTATTCTGAAGTTGCTCCCTGTACACTTTATTGGCTGTTTAGCCTGCGTGGTATTGAAGGGGATTTAAGCTATGGCCTCCCAAGGTATGGTCTTCTTTGCTGCCATATCTGCTTCATCAACCAACCCTTCTCTCATAACATAATAAACGACCAAGGAGACTACTTTCAAGGCACAAATGAATGAGCCAGTTAGTCTCACAGGACACAATAGGTGTAACAACTTGACTGACTTCCATACTGACACATTGGTTGTGTCTTGCCACGCAGTAGTAAGAGTTAAAAAAAGCCTACCGTCCAGAGATGACGATACAAGACAGAAAAAAAAAACAGTGGACATCACTGCAGTTTTGCTGGTTTGCCATCTAGCATAGATAAATACTATTACATAACAAGAATGATCAGACAGTCACAAGACACCATTGCTAAAACATTCTTTATCTCAAATTACAAATACTGGTTTGATGGATGACGTCCATAAATTATATTAACAAGTACCATGGCACGGTTGTCAAAATATCTTACAAATAAACATGCAATTGTTCATAGCAGATGTTCTTGATGCACCAGTCAAAGTCCATGACACAAATTGCCTGCATCTTGCAGTACATGTAGATCTGCATCTTACAGTACATGTAAACCTAAAAAGAAAATGCAGTTAAAATGTCACAAGAGTGATCTGCACTCTTTGATGCAAATAAATATTAGTGATCACTCCATGTGTAGAGCTTAAGGAGTGGGGTGGACAGGGGGTTAGGGGGTGGAGGAAAAGGATAGGAAGCTGATATACTAATATAAAGAATGCTGATTCAGGAGCCAGTGAGAGTTAGCTATATTGAGGGTGTTTGGGCAATTTTGGCATGGTGTAGTGTCCATGGTCTTGTACATACTGGCTTAAAACAGCTAACTTGTAAGAGGAAAGTTCCATATTTCACATTTCAGGGGTCAGATTCACAGGACCCCGGCTCTATCTCCAAAGGATGCTACATGATTTGAGTTTTAACAAGATGATTTCATGAACTTACCAGAGACTCTAAGGAGCAGGCGGAGGAGCCATGAGATCAATATCCGAAAATTCTCTAGCTGCGGCAACAGCAAGGATAAATATTGCAGTATGTTTGATCAGCTGCCTGGGAAACAAAGACATTATTGAACATTTATCTAATCAGAAATATAAATTGTAGCCATATTACTTTTTGCATATTTTTTCTGGAAACTAGATTATTATTTTATTGAATTCTTGAACAGAACAGATAGGCATACATAATCACATGCATGAGCAACTGCAAGGAAAGCATTGCCAATTCATGTGTTCTCAGCATCATATCAGAATAAATGCTATTAGTATAATTACTCACGTGATTCTAGAAATTCGTGCACTCCCATTGGCTGAGAATGGCATCATATTCCGCTATAATCACCTCCGCAGAGGAGCGTGAGCTAAAAAAGGCATTGCGTGAGCCAAAAAAGGCATTGCGCGACAGATTGCGAGATTAGCAACGATTGTGGTAAAATTTAACACTCCTTTGTTTAGGGATTTCTATAATCACCTGAGTAATTATACTAAAACAATTATTCGCCTCAGGC
>Ga0126343_10000618_pt1 | contig 14326 bp, 13 predicted proteins | sample Cyp2metagenome_FD_92531 | JGI IMG/M metagenome (GOLD analysis project Ga0126343, IMG submission 92531) | Coral microbial communities from Lord Howe Island, Old Settlement Bay, Australia - Cyphastrea 2 metagenome | ecosystem: Host-associated > Invertebrates > Cnidaria > Coral ... | reverse complement strand
TATTGTATTGTATTGTATTATATTATATCATATTATATTATATCATATTATATTATATTATATTATATATATACCTTCTATACATTATGTCTTGCCTGAAAACTCCGACGTCAATGGAAATATCATAATGTCACTGTATTTTTTTCCAACCGTATAGACCGGATGGAAGCAACCTGGCGTGTTCCATTTTTCACAGGATTTGCTTTGCCTCCTGCCCGCCCCTTGTCAGCATGTTCTTGCTTTTTACTCTCAGTGTTTCTCAATACAAGTTATCCAGTTAGGCTGTCAACTTATTCCAAGAGTGAAAGAAATTTTGTCGGCACTCCCTTGGGTTTATGATCTCAAACCCTGACGAAAGATGGCAAATACCACATGAAAAATACGACCCTTTGGTGAGACCATTGTGTCTCAGATCGCGTCCTCATCACGAGACTCCCCATCTCGGATGGGGAAAGTCATCACATCGACGAAATTGTGAAACTCACCCCCTCAAAGCCACAGCTTTGGCTCGTCGTCACAGACACCACTTCCTGACACAGGCGCCATAGGCTACAGCCATAGGCTACAGCCGTAGGCTGCTGAAACATCCACTTTTGATTCTCCATAAGACTTGGACATGTAGCCAGAATCCAATGACTCATCAGCCGAATTAACCCACGACTAATTACAGGAATTACAAGCATTACAAATGTCATTACCTGGAACGCCGTAGTTGCCTATTTTTTCAGGCTACTTTGAGCCAGTAGCCTATTCCTCTGGAACTTTCCCATTCTTATGGATAAAATAGCATACTTTGAGGTTTTGGGAAGGTGTCTGCATTTTGAAGTTTGCAGAGCACACTCGCACCAGTGCCCTCAGCCTCGCTCAATCTGCAGGTTCCTTTTAGAAGCTTCTGGCTGCATTTTGTTCGTGACACATTGCTAGCAGCGGAGCACATGAGAGCTTGGCATATCTCCTCAACCAGTTTCCAAGTTTTTGATGGGACGCAAATGATATGGAAAGGTTGAACATCAAACAGGTTAACAAATTTCAAAGAAAACCGCCCATGGATTTGATCGCCATGGCTCTCACTTCCATCTTGGGAGTCAGAAGGGGCCAAGGAGCTTGAATGTCACATTCATATGATTTCTTGTGGATTTAGAGGCAACATCATGCAGCGGCTTGATCGGTTTCTGAATCTTAAATGACGCACTATTCAATGCAGGATTCCGGATGAATGTTTGAATCCCTCGGCAATGAGAGCTGCTGAATCTCAGCAGCAAATGGTTTCAAGTTATATGACTGAAATCTTCACATGAATTGGTGCCATCCTTGACCCCTGTGCCCCGCCGAGGAAACCTCGAGATCACTGGATGAGCCTTCCTGGCCTGCTTTGCTCACTTTCTTGGGTCCTGCACAAAGCTACATGTGCAGCAACGAATCAGCTTCAAATCAGAATTTTCTGGTCCCGTCACTAGTGAGATTTTATAGCTGACATCTCGTGGCATGTTCATCTCAAGCAATTTTAATGAGAGGGTTTTTCTAGAGGGGTGCCACCATGACCGATTCTGATGCTGAGATCCCTGCTGATTTTGCGAACCAGTTGGAACAGTGTACAGTAGTCCGTGGTCGCTTTAGAAAGCAGATTGGCTGGCTGCAGTGGCCGGTATCTGCTGAAAATGTTTTGGGTGATGAGGAAAATGGGGAAGTTGAACAGCACCCCGTTTGCACCAAGAGTTTGGAAATGAATGTAGATGCTGTGCGGGCGATGGTGGAACACTATCATGGAGACTTTGTGGATATCAGCACCCTGTCCGCTGAGGCCCTTGGAACACATGTTGCATGTCTAAAAAATGTTTGATTACAACTGACCATGATGGTGTGACATACAACATGTCTGACCCTTTGATGGAAGCTTTTGGTAGGTGAAAAAAATGTTCCTCTTGGTCAAGTATGATTGCAAGAACCTCAAGCTTGAGTCCTACCAAGATGCTTGGGACCTACGCCGGTTATACACTTTTGCATGGAAACGCCAGCGAGACTGTCGTAAGAGAGGTCAGCGGCCCCGGGACCTGGGTTACAAAAATTGTTCTTGATGCCCTATAAAGTTATAAATGTATATACCTGTATCCTGTATACATATAATATGTTATAAGTATAGGTTTTAGTATGTTAATGTATGTTATATATTCTAGCGTTGTTGGGGTTCCCATTTGCAGGACCCGCGCGTGAGAGACCTGTTTCAGTTGATCCAACAGACTCGAGATGATTGGGCTTTCGCGGATGGTGATGCAGAGAGCCCCTGTCCCATCAATCTTAAGGGGGAGGTCCATGGTGATTCAGACTACTATGAAGATGATGAACAGGAAAAACGTGTCAAAGAAGATCCACCCAAACCCAAACACAAGATGGAGAGGAAAAATGCCAACGCATCCCTCGAAAGGAGCCGCTCTGACTTGTCCGAGGCAACTCTGAGCCCACCCAATGCTCTCTTGAAAGGTATGGGCTTCAATGTGCACATGACTCCAGAGCAAGAAGCCGAGTTGCATGAGATTCTCATGGCTATCAATCAGCTGGATCCAGACCCAGACAATAAGTCTTATCCTGAGAGATCAATGTGTTTTATAAAAATCACATATGCTTCAATCTTAGTAGGTCAACATTTTTGATGATCACACTCAGGGATGATGTGGCCCCGAAGGCATCGAAACGCCCCCGCCACTTATCAGCAATGTATGTTACTGTATGGCCCAAGAATTTCAAGAGCCCTCATGCGCCCACGAGCCGTCCTTCAGGTGCTGCTTGTCCTGCCTTGCCACCAGCTGAAGATCCTTCCAAGGCAAAAGTTGCAATCTTTTGCAGCAATGTAGCCATGGTAGAACATATATATATATATATATATACGATACATATTATATATATATATGTCATATATATATTATACATATAATATGCATATATATATATAAGCATTTTGACATCCATACTGAAGATCCTTTCATATTTGATTTCGCAAATGCATGCATTGCAGTTGGACACGCAACCGCTGGAGAGCCCGCCCAGCCCTTTGGAGACCGAACGTCCAGAGACCACAGCTTTGACTGAGACCGATGCAGCCAATCAGGCTCATTTTTTCATTCTTTGTTGCGCATTGGCATAGTGTGCTTTTCTTGCTCGATCTCTAACATGTGAACTTGATGTTCATTACTTTGTTTGACCCTCAGGTGGAACGGCCGAAGGTGACCCCCACGATGCAGCATGCAAAAAGGAGCAGCAAACGTGCCACTATGAGGAAAGGTCGTAAGGCAAAGAAAGGTGGTAAGGCAAAGAAAGGTGGCAAGGCAAAGAAAGGTGAGGCAAAGACTGGCAAAGAAAAGAATGGCAAACATGCAAAGAAATCAAAGAATGCAGATGCCATGGCTGACAAACCAACAGAAGGCCGACGCCGCAGCAGCAAGTCGGGAAAATCCAAAGAAACCAAGACAAAGAGCAAGACTGAGAGAAAGCCAAAGGATGCAAAAGACCCGACCAATAGGAAAACACCTACAAAGACTGTCGAACCCAGTGGCCACAGCAAGGTCTATCAGGACCGCATTGACTTGGGCGAGGGGAAGTGGCGGTATGAGGTTCTCGAAAACCAAGTCTTCGGATGCAGCAATTGCCGTTTCATTTTCAATGGGTGCAAGGTGTGCCGCAACCCGAATTTCAGGGGCCGTTCAGCAGGTGATGTGAGGCTTGAGCAAGGGCACTCATTTAATGAGTCCACTGCGGAGGACCTTCCTGTTCCAAATGATGTCCCACCCTTCCTTTCCAAAACAAAACGCAAGAAGACGGACAAGAAGACCACGGACAACAGTCCAGCATCGAAGTCGAAAAAGTGAACGCTTTGGTGAACACATCCAGGTATCTCAAATTAATTCAGTTGGAATGTCATGGTGATTTCATTCATGGTCTTTGTCCAAATCAACATCTCCAAAATGATACCCTTGCATGCATTCCAAGAAATACACGCCCACACACCCACACCCCACACACATGACCAGCCTCCAAGGTATGGTTCATCATGATGCGCTTCAACAACTTTCGGCTTTTTTGGCCTCCGCTGATGGCATCTGAGTGAGACATCCCCAGGTGATGTCGTTTTGGCAGGGGAACCCTTGCCCAATATGTGGGGTGTTGGCAGCTGAGTGTGCCACATACGGGATTGCGCCCATATGATCCAGTTAACTTTGGTGGTCATGCCGGTCGATTTTCATAAGACCGATGTATATTTTGATCATTCAATGATTCAATGTATATTCATAACATTATATACCTATTATACAAATATATCAAGCTGTCGACTTTCAAAAGTCCTGGATGTGCGCTAGCCTCGCTGCCCTTATGAGAAACTGCTGTGAGTTGAGCGAACACGTGAATCACGTGGCCTGAGGGAAACAGGCAACATACATTAGCTGACGTGAACCATTCAGGTGACAAAAGAGCACATTATGCAGTTTGACAATTAAGACTTGGAATTCCCAGATTGCTGTTTGTTGGTTCATGTTGTCCCCTGATATTTTGCCCGGCTGCCACCGTGATGCCAGGTTTGAACCCTTTAAAGGCCAAGCGCCGGCAGCGCCGGCGCCTTCCAACAAGTACGCCCTGCTCTGTGCATTGCAATGCCCATGAGACCGATTTTTCACTTTTCAATTTTCCATTTCGAACCTTCTCCAATGTATTTTACTGCTACATGGTTTCCTTCTGATGGTTGTTCACCGCAGCCCCTTTTCCAAAGTGCATTGATTGGCACATTGATTGATCACAAAATGATGGGTTTAGCAATTTTTTCTTTCGAACTATAATACAAGATCTGTTGGGCCCTATAGCTCTGATGGCGGCGATGGATCGTGCCTCTGTCATGCGCTTGATAAGATGCCTTCTTCAGTGGAATGTCCCAGAAGAAGCTTGCCTGACATGGTGACCAACATGATAGCAACACAGCAACACAGTCATATATAATGGGCTGCTAAAACATGCTAAAACACCCGTGATTCTCTAAGGTTCTTATTCTCGCTGTGATCCTTGTAGCCTTCACTGATGGGGCCGTTTCCGGCCAGGCAGGGTCGAAATTGGTATCAAAATGGACGCACTTTTTTGAAAAAAAACATGCCCCTCTTTTTTAATAAATGGCACCTCATTTTGAAATATCCCCGTAAGCATTTCTCACTCTCTCCAGCGATACATTACTTTTCATCAATATACCCTCTGCCATTGTTCAGGACTATGATGCCATCGAGGTGTATGCTGGAGTTGGCACTTTGAGTCGTCAGTTGAGGGCGGCCGGGTTTAGTACCTGCACCCTGGATATAGTGGATTGGAACCCTTGGATTCAAGAACGCATTCTTCGATCTAGGAAACGTACTTGTAAGGGGAACCCTTTGGACCTGACTACTGCAGCGGGATTTGCGTTTCTTAGTGTGCAGTTACTCAAGTTTTCTGTGTTCATGGAAGTGTGGTATCCAGGGTCCTGTGCAGTTCTTTGGATCTGTCATGCTACCATTTCATCCCCTAAGGTTACTGCTGGCAGCGATTTTGAGAGGTGGGCCTGACCTTGTGGTATCCATTGCCCTGATATGCTCCACATTTGTATCAATCTCACGTGGATCTACAATGCGAGATTATTTCCTTCCACTTGGTGATGAAACTGCACCATCTGTGGTGATTTCAAATTTGCTTGCTTCCAGGACCCTGTTTGTTGAAACCTCCCATTATTGCGCTGTCAGAAATGCCATATGGAGATGTCTCAAACTTCAGAGTGATATTTTTGAACCAAACAAGGCACCTCATCATATGGAGATACATGGAATGTGATATATACAGACCAAAAAAGCCGAGTAATGCCATTACTCGGCTTTTTTGGCAGCCCATCAGAAAGTTGACGCTTGCATCAGTGACACCATTTCGAATCTGAATTCAACACCCAAAGATTCCCTTGGTCATTGAAAACCTTGCCTTGGTAATGTGCCCATGCTTGCCAGGACGGCCTTGGCAGTGCTCTTGATCATTGCCCGAGGAGGAACGTTTTTATTAGAGCAGCCGCATTCCAGCTTGGTTTTTCGGCACCCTAGGTTCCAACAAATATTGCGGTACACAAGGGCACCCTGGTTGCTGTAAGTTCAGAAACCATTTTTATCACGTGCTTGAATTCCTTGAGTTATGTTCCAAACATCCCTTGGATTGAGGTATACAAGCAGAGCTTCTGGATGCGTGGCTGGGGAGGGAAATCACCAAAGAGAACAACCTTGTGGAGCAACAGTACAGGGATTCGATACTTTGCAACCTCGAGCAAGTATAGTCGGATGAAATCCCGTACGTCCAAATCCAAGCTCGCAGATGTATATTATGATAAAGCTGGGAAAAAGCGCTACAAAGGCAATCGCCGCCTCAAAAAGTCCCAGTGCGAAACTTACAGTCCATTGTTCCATCAAAATGACTTTGAATTATTCAGCTATGTTCACGATGGACCATACACTCATGGATTCTCTGCCATAATCCTGGACCCCCATGCTAAGGGAATACCCGAGTGGATATGGAAGGCAATTTGCCGCTTCAATGAAAAGCCTCATCAAAGAAAAAGGATCTCCTCGCTACCCATCTCCGGTGCCTTTGTGGGTTGTTTTATAGTTGTTTTTTTTCGTGGCTGGCCATTCACAGAAAGAACGACCCCAAATATTATAGCAAAATCTTTGGTATATTATTGTAATTTTCCTGTTGGCTTGCCACCCCAAGAAAAGGCCCCCACAAGTCTACCCCCAATAGCATTTTTCCTAGGGTTTTGTTTGCTGTGTTTGTGGGTTGTGGGGGCCTTTTTTGGGGGTGCCAATCCAACAGGAAAATTGCTAGTATATAACTTGTGGGGGGTCAGACTTGTGGGGTGTTGCCCATGCATGTTCATTATTCCTGCACGTGCTCGAGGTTCCCGACCTTGACTTTCTGAAGCCGGCGGATTTGCCCCCAACGACTGCCATCCAGGACCTGTGGCATGATGCCAAAATGGTTGAGGTGCTGCAGTATTTGTACGGCAACCAGAACTTATCTCTTCCTGATGACTTTAAGAGCCTTTTTCCACCTGAGCTATGGGCGTGGGCCTAGATGCCCTGACAGCACAGAAATTCACCATTTTGAGTGGTATAATGGCCAAGATCCTGGTGATATGTTGCAATTACGAATCTTATAGCTATCGGTACACCAATTTACCTCTTCGGGAAACCTCCATGAATTTTCCGACTGTTTCCGATTACATTTCAGTTTACGATGGGTATTCCAGTTTACGATTATAGGATATATTCTAATCTACGATTATGGATATTCCAGTCTACGATTATGGGTTTAGGACACCAGTCTACGTTTATGGGTGAATGTATGGCCCCAACCTGCGATTATGGGTGAATCTGAAAAACACCCTGAAAGCAGTCACAGTGACTGGAACATGGGAAAGTGCCGTAAACTTCCATCAAAGAGCCGTAAATTTCCATAGGAATCTTATGGATGAAATAGGCTACTTTCCAGGATTTTGCATGGCCATGAAAAACAGTGATTTGGGGGACAATTCGTGGATCTGTCTACGATTGTTCAACTGCTGTATGCATGGCATGCTTTTTGGAGGCCAATTACAGCTGCAGTGAGGAAAACTGCTGCGCCATGATTGATTTGAAATCACACATGCAGAGCATAGCAAAATTTCCAATGCGTATTTTATGTGCATATTTGCCAACGATTTTTATATCAAAAGGATTCGATATCTTCTTGCGGGGTCAGCCATGTCTTGCAGCAAGCCGGAGCAAGTTCACAAGTTTGCTTCACGGCAGTGGTCATCGGGATCACTGATGCGTGGCCTTTCCTTTCTGAATGACCAGTCCAAGAAAGAACAGGTGGAATATGGTGATATTCTGTCAGTCCCTTGGCTGCTTCTTTTTGCTTATACATATAGATACATATAGTCATATAGTATTACAATACATGATAGCCCAAACCTGCCCCTGGCAACCCAGGTTGCCAAAAGTCGCCTTGCAACGCTGCAAGCACAGAATGGGCAAGTTCCATCGACGCCTGAAGCTCGGGTGCGGGCTGTGACTTCACCACAGGCGCCACAGAGTGTTAAGTCAAGCCCTGCTCAGCCAACTACATCTCAGAAATGCCCCAGTCAAGCTGCAGAGGACTGGGGCACTTTGGATCAAATGAGAACGGAATTGCAGAGCCAAAGAAACCTATAAATATATATATATATATCAAACTGATGGATCTCAGAAATAAACCCTTATATATATATTATCATAATATGCAATGAAAGATAACTTTCGAATTGCATATGCTCATCAATCTTGTGGTTGATCATGTTGCTCCGCCTTCCCAAAGCACCCATGGTTTTCTCTCACTCAATGTGCCTCGTGGCAGGACAACAGCGAAAAAGGTGAGATGAGCGAAGATGACCTGAGTGAGGAGGCGGGGTCATGAGGCTTCCAAATGCTTCCTGTACATGTTGTGAATGAAACCTTTGATGAAAAAATAAGATAGAATTGAATTGCGCCCTAGATTAGATTTCATTGGTACCACATACACTCTACCAGGAGGATGCTGATGCGTCCCAGCAGCAGAAGAAGGCTTGGCTAATTCAACGGTCATTATTTTTCTATGTTTTGAGGGGTGCTTTTTCAATGCACTTGCCACCATGAAATCATACCGTCACTTGGCAGGCCACTGAGGAGTACAAAAAGCTGGCCGCCCTCAATGCCAAGCTTGCCAGGATTTGCAAACCGAAAGCACATTCAGGACGACTGGAAGTGAGCCAGGAGATTCACAAACAGTGGATGGCTGGAGGTGAACAGCGAAAGAGTCTTTTGAACATTCTTATCAAAGCAAATGGCGATAAGGCAGGTTTGTTTTCAAATTCAATCCTTTTCAGTCCATGCTTTGACAATGAGTGCTTGAGTATACATGATATAACATATATATATATATATGTATATATGCACATGTATATGTATATATGGGCATTTTTCAAAATGTGGGATGCTCGAAAGTGTTCGAAATTCAGCCCTTTAGAGGTGTTTTCGAGCATCCCCCATTTTGAGAAATAACCATATATAACAGTCTTTCCCCAAACACATGGATTATACACCCTCTTGGTCGCATCAGCCTTTTGATAGGCGGTCTTCAAGAAGGAAATCGAGCACATGCAGAGGCGATCCCGAAAGAACACACTCAAGGTGGAGAAGGGGGTTTTCACAAAAGAAAAGATGAAAAAGGACTTGGGGTGGAGCACGATACTTGTTAGAATTCATTCAGCATTTCTCAAGGTCTTCCTCCTTCTCTCACCTTACTTTTCCTTTCTCCCACAAACCTTTGGCTGAGGAATCGAATCAAGGCAGTTTGCAGATACTGCACTGCGAAATCCCGGGTCAAAACACATGTGAGGCAAGGGATGTTGCAGTTGCTGCTGTTGTTATTGTTATTGTGTTATTGATCAACTTGGAACAGCAACATGCAGCTAAGTTCCTATGGCAGTGGCAATCAGTCATTTTACATGTGTTTCCCTGTCATAGGCGCGACAAGTATGAGCGAAACATCAGGGAATTCTGGGTCGATGTGGCCACAACTGGGGCATTCGAGCGAGAGAATGAAGAAACGTTGTGTGACAAGACCGGAGCTGAGGGAACTGCTGTCTCCTTTGACCTTGGGCTCCCTGCTGAGCAGCCTCAGGTTGATGACAGAGGCCCACCCTCCGATCCTGACGATTCAGATGCTGAGGTTGGCTCAGGCAACGAAGATGACAGCGATCGCTCAACCAGAACCAAAGTGCCCCGTCCGGGTGACGTGCAAGAGGAGTCTGTCTTTGAGGCCCATCCCAACCAAACAGCATGGATGTTGTGCTTCAATCAACGCAAATGTATCACTGATGGAACCCCTTCAGCATCAACATCAATCATCAGGCCCACGAGAACATCCCAGAGGTTGTCAACAACTTGCTGCGTGTGCAGGGCCGGATGGATACACTTTATGAGAAGGTTTCAGCGGTGAGCAGTAATGAAGCCCAGGAGTAGCTTGACTCACCAGCAATCTGAACTTATTATACTCAACACCCGGTCCAAACATTTTCGATCAACATTCATGAGCTCACAAGTTCGTTATAGTTATCTGGCCCTGAATTAAGGAGCCTGAAGAAGGTAGACAAGTACCGCTCAACCCTCGGAAACCTACATGATGAGCTGGCTGATTTGAAGTCTTACTTTGATGGACACATCAAAGCATGCAGTGAAGATGAGAAGTTTGACAAAGCGAATCTAATCAGCATGTTGAGATCACAATCTTCATAAATATAATGTCAACCCGGATTCATAAACCATGGTTTATTAATTGGGGGGATACTCCTCCAATAGTCATAATCTAATACTTAACAGGTACCTTCCCAATGAAACAGCCTAGGGGTTTATTAATCCAGGGTTGACATTAAATAAACAATTATATATATATATATATATTTACGTATTACTATGCATAATATATATATATATATACATGTCCCCCACGGCCCCAGTTCTCAAAGTCATCTTGCCTCAACCCAGGAAGGTTGAAGCATTCCACAAAGTCCTGCGCAAGATCGAAACGGAGTACTTGCCCCAGAGCATGTGGCTGACACAGCAATGATGAACAAAAATCAATGAATGACTGACGTTCTTGATCAGGACATCTCGTGCTTTGATGGAGGATACAAAGCTCAAAAAGTCTGCTGCTCATTGTGTTGGAAAGATGTTTTCTCTCGTTGAGCGAATGTCCAGCTCTGGAATGTCAATCTTAAAAAACTTTCTTTGCTCTTCCCTCAGGACCCTGTTGAAGTCAAAGGCAGCCAGCCAGACCTCTTCAAAGCCAAAGGCCAAGGCCAAAGCGAAGTGTAAGGCTGCTCCTCGCAAGCGACCCAGGGGTCAGGAGGAACAGGAGGATGATTGTGAAGAACCAGCTCGAAAGCCCCGCAGAAAGTCCAGAAAGAACAAGTGATTTCAGGAAAGGGTTTGACCAATTGAAGTTTGAATTGCACAATTCAAACTTTTGTGCGAACTATTGTATGGGATTCTTGTCAGGATGCTGGGGACGATTCCTGTACGATGCATCTCTCAAGTAGAGATCTCAGCTTTTCTGCCACGTTTCCATTCTAGCAAGTCATGTCTTTAAATATATACATATTTATATATATATATATACATGAGATTGATGTACCAAGGCCCGACGATTGATGCAGTTCACTTCAGACTTTGGCTGGGGAAGCGTGTGATTCTATACGCTTGTTGTCGTTCCAGCAGGGCTGTCCCAAACATGGAATTACCATTCACATTCCATCTTTTTCAAACATACAGCTTTGATCGAACCCTGATGAATGAAAGTTTGGGGATCCCTGCAGATAAGAACCGCTTTTGCTGAATCAGCACAATCCTCTTTCTTGAGTTGGCAGCCTGCCTACTGCGAAGCTTTAGATCAATTTCGGGGAAAACTGGAGCGTGAGTCATGGAAACCTCCCAACATTACATGCCATCTCATAACAATTAAAACAGCGGCCTGCCAGTCCCGACCCATGCGCAGGTGCCAGTCCTCCAAGTCGAAGAGAGCCTGGTAAGGCAGCAGGTCCTGCAGCCCGCGCTGTGAGCCAGGCAATTGCTAGGGGAGAATTTTGGCAAAATTAGGGGAGCAGTTTGTTTTCTCCATAGCTTCTTATATCCCCTATTACCCTACAATATGAAATGTAATGGGGTTGCACACTATGACGACCAAATAAATTTCATCTCGTCAGTGATGTTCCTTCTGTGGGTTTGTATTCATTAAAATGCAATTTTTGGTGATGGTTGAGATAAGATAAATCTTATAATCTCGCTGGATCTCGCTGGACTCTTCAAAATCCAAGGTTTCTGAGAAGGAAGCTTGCAATTTGGTGCGTGCTTTTTGGGAAGAGTTTCAACCCTGTCTAAGACATGATGCCTCTCTTGCCAGCCGAGATTTTTGTAAGCTTGCCACGCGGTTGGCCACTACAGGACATGAAAACAGATTGTCCAGTCACCTTGCAAGTTTTGACCTATCCACTGACATCCCCGTGACTTATTTGGATGTTGGGCTTGCTCACCCCCACCCAACTTTGGCAGTGGCTGACTTTGTGAAAGCATTGGATGTTCACAAAAAGATTGACGCTTTGCTGTTTGGCAACAGGGTGCCACAGTATGAAGACTTCTGGCGGCAATGGAAACAGATCCAGCCAAATCACCCCATATACGAGCTACATCGTGAGAATTTGGGATATTGCATCCCTGTTGCCATCCATGCTGATGAAGGCACTTCAGTTAAAAAAAAAGCCTTAATGGTTCTGGCGGTGCAGCCGCTGTTGGGTCGTGGAAGTCGCAAACGGAAAGCTGACGCCTGGACTCCTGGATTGAATTTCCTTGGAAACAGTCTGGTAACCAGATTCTTGTTTTCAGTGATGCTAGCAAAGTTATACTCTGGGAAGAAATCCAAAAATGGCCCTCTCTTGGCCTTGGTGAAGCACCTTTGCAAACAACTACGGTCATTGTTCTTACATGGATGTACCGTCAAAATCGATGGTTCAGCACAACACGTATTCCTGGTTCCATTAGCCCTGAAAGGGGACTGGCCAGCATTGGCAAAATTAGGACGGCTTGTGAGACACCACGGACGATTGACCTACAACACGGAAAAGGGGAAAGGTATATGCCACCTCTGTCAGGGAGGCATGGAGGGTCATGCTGAATGGTTTGACACTTCGTACAACACCATGTTGGCAATGCGCGCGGAGTCCCCAGCTCCATGTAACGTGGAACCTGACCTGACTCGGCTGATCCCTATGGACCCTTCCTGCAAAGCGAACTTCCTGAAAATAGACGTGTTCCACACATGCCACAAAGGGTTCTTGGCAGACCTTGCAGCAAATATCATCGTACCTTGTCTTTGGAAATATTGACGAAAAGTCCCGTAAAATTTTGGTTCCGTTTTTGTTTTTCTATCGATGGCCTGTAGTGGCCTAGCGATGCAGCAGGTGTGCTTCTATGATTACAGCGTTTTTGGGTATCTCTCCTTCGAAGAACATTGCGTTGTTGTCTATGATGCTTTGAAGAGCTTTTGTGGACAAAATTCCTTGCAACTGCATTTGGTGAACTTGACTCGTCAACTGCTTGGCTTTGGCAAATCAAGCGAATATCCTGTAGGGTACTTGGATGTAATTATTACCTTCTGTTTTTGGTGGTGGCTGATTTTTGTTTTTCCCACTCCCCGTAAGATTGGGTTTTGCTTGGCGCAGGCTTTGCATCATTTTGCCGAGGAATTGGTTCAAGGGTGCTGACACAGTATCCATTCTCCTGTTTTTGGAACATACACTTCAAGACAAACTTGACACCTTTACGGATGAAGACACCAAGAAGTTGTTCGAGTTGTGTCTCGTGGCTACATCATCAGCCAACAAATTCATGAAGACTTTGTACAATGCTGGATTTTGGCTCTCATTTTCCGAACGACAGGACCTTATTTCTCATGGCCACAGACTGCTCAATGCTTTCAATTCTTGCGCAGACCTGTGCTATTGGGCAGACCTAACGCGGTTCAAACTGCAACCTAAACAGCACATGTTTGGGGAGCTGATGTTTGAAATTGAATTTCACCATCGACATAAGTGGCCGACTCCCAACCCACTAGCCTACAGCACACAAATGGATGAAGACTTCGTGGGGAGAATTTGCGTATTTTCACGAAAAGTTTCAATTCGCTCAATTCATTCTAGAACTTTGAGTCGATATCAAATTGCCTTAAGGGCATTGCTGTAATATCTTTGTTTTCTCTGGCAACCTGGCCCCAGCGAGCCAGCAGTCCTCACCAGCTCCATGTTGAAGTGCAAGTCCCGGATCGAAAAGCGGTGGTCCGAAAAGAGCTCTATCATACTTGGGATGGAATGGGTGTTGCATGGATTGATTTAAAATCAAAATAGTGGATTCCACATGGGGCTTTACATGTCCTCACATGTCACAACATGATTCTATCCACATGGAGCCCAAAGCTAACTCAAACAGCTGGCATGTCAAAACAACTGAAATTTGCAGTGACCATGATTTCGGGCGCTTCAGCCCAGTGCCCAAAAATTTGAGCACTTGGTTTTCTAGGTATATATATATATGTATATATAACACATATTATTGTGGGAATAACCCAGCTTTGATGAAATTTTCGATGGAATGGTTGAAGGGAAAACCTTAACCGGAAACGATAGATTTCCCCGTGAAATATGGGATGATATGGAATGGTAGTCTACCCTCTAGTAAAC
>Ga0126343_10000617_pt1 | contig 14342 bp, 3 predicted proteins | sample Cyp2metagenome_FD_92531 | JGI IMG/M metagenome (GOLD analysis project Ga0126343, IMG submission 92531) | Coral microbial communities from Lord Howe Island, Old Settlement Bay, Australia - Cyphastrea 2 metagenome | ecosystem: Host-associated > Invertebrates > Cnidaria > Coral ... | reverse complement strand
TAAAAAACTGCGCCAAAATTGTCGCCATCTTGGTTCAAGTCCGAGTAATCGGGGGATTGGGGCTAGTATATGCTATGACGTAGAAAGGAGAACGAAAGCTTGGTTTGATTACAGTCAACAACCAGGTCAACAACGGTCAGCCCGAGTGTTTTGACCTCAAAATGCCGAAGGGATGTGTCGCTGCCGACTGCAGCAACGAAAGAGATGTAGAAGAAGATATTTCCCTTCACAAACTGCCATTTTACGGCGACGATCGGCCGGCCCGAAGCAAAGAAAAGGAGCAAGAAATGGGTGGATTTTGTTCGGCTGAAGCGAGCGAAATGGGGACCATCCCAGTCTTCAGTGCTGTGCTCTCAGCATTTTAAAAGGGAAGATTTCGTTCGTTCAGCAGATTTGGGCGATGAGAAATATCACCACACTTCAAAGAGATGGCTAAGGATCTTTGTCTTTCATTCACTACTGTTAACAGATTAGTTTTGAGAGGATCCGAGAGAATTATAGAATTCCAAGCGACTAACAAAAGAGCACACAAGTCTGAGAATCGTGGCGAGAAGTCGCATGCCGTTCTTCTTTCTACGTCACACCTCTACTCGCCCCAGGTCCCTGGTAAACGTGGACTTGAGCCAAATATTTCTCGACTTTATTAGCACATAAAATATAGAGGAATCGTTCATATCAAAAACAATTGCGCCAACTTTCTTTACGTAGCATAAACATTTATTCGAGCTGCAAATATATTTAGGGGTTAGGTGCACTTTAGAAAGGTTGCGAATGGGGATATTTGGTTTTTCAGAGACCTGTCTTATAATAAGTTCCCAAGTTCTGACAAATTAAAGGCAATTGTTCTGTTTTTATTAATTAGAATAGCTTCTTCTGAAAAACATACCCAATTCAAGACTAGAGTGAAAAATACTACCCTACTTGAGACCGAAATGGCCAAGATTGTACAGTATGTACAGTGGCTATTTCTGACTAAAACGGTTGAAAAAACGTTCACCCTTTACAGCCGCACATACCTTTATGGCCCATACAAGAGTATAACTTACAGAGGGGAGTCGTGAGTGACAGGTGATGCATTTCTGGAGCATTTCTTTCCTCCAGCAGGACAGGATGCTCAGCCTTTCACTGATTGTGCTGAGCAATACCGGTATAGCACCAAACGTATTCTTATGACGTTTGCGTGGACCTTTGGGTGGTGATTTAGGGTGCCAGTTTCTCGTCGGAAACGTGACTTACGAGGGTTGTGTTTATGGAGGTAAAATAAAAGCGAATATCTAACAAAGAAATTCTCTCCAGCATCTTTCACAAGGGTACAAAGTTCAATCTAAACCAAGAGATCCCTTGTTCAAGCTGAATATCATAAGATCACTGAAGCAGAACATTGGAAAGGTCCGAATTTTGATGTAAATCATCTAAATAGGAGCAAGAAACTTCAAATACGTTGTATATACTCTGGCCGGCTTATAGATCGAATTTTTAATCACCAGAGAAATGACCAAGCTTACTGAGGCCGAAAACTCTCGTAACTTGTCTGCAAGGTCTTTCTTATCCAACGGAGATCTTACAGCTAAATGATTTCGATTACAGTGAAAATATACTACAAGTAGAAACAGCCGATTTAAGTGAATCGGGACGTCATTTTAGAGCTAGCTTTTAATTTCTGCATAACATATTCGGTTAACGCTAGATCGATACGCTCTCATTATTCCAAAATGCTTGGCGAGACGTTCTGCTTCCAACACTGTTCAGCAAAGCATCACTGCGACGAAAAAAACAATACTAGCAAACTTACAAGGCCCGAAACCTCCTCATGCATCGACGAAATTCTGACTGGCACCAATTGTTGATACTAAAACAAGGATCTAGAAAGAACCCATATTCTGATGCTACTCACTGCAAACAGGTAGCTTAAAAAGTGGAAAAAATTATGTATCTCTTAGCTTGGAGCGTTCGTATTTTTTAGTTGTCCAGAAAAGAGCCGGAAAAACCCTTGTATTATTTTTGTTTTTTCAGTACTGATTTCGAGCATATTTTCCGCAGACCGGCTGCAGTGTTTGCAGCATCGTGGAACGGTTACTGAATGACGATTTTGTTTGCGTAATTGCCATGCGCGCCAGTCTTATCTGCCAATGAAAAAATTAGTTTTCTGATAGCTCACTGTAAACAATGCACTCACTTGCTCGCCAGTGTACACTTTTCCAGTTCCTAACTTCTACTGCAGTACACTATCTATCACAGATTATCAGTAAAGCAGCTGAGATACTACGCACGCACTGATTGGTCAACAGAGTTGCTAAACCTATGTTCTATTGTACCAGTAAACCACGTTTCCGGATCTATGGCAGCTTTAGGCAGGAACTAGAGAACTCTAGCGATAACAGATGCAATAAACAGTTTTGCCTTTCATTAGCTGAGATATCAATAACACGAATATCTTTTCGTTCAATATACATATGGAAATTTGCAAGGAAAAACAGGACGAAAAGTTGGTCGTCACATAAAGCTTTTAGTTTTTTTGCACAGCAAAACTTTTTCGCCGACTTCGGTTACTCTTTTGATTGAGATTAGGAAAGTTTTAAACACTTCACTTATTTCGTTACTTTCCGCGGTCTGTAGAGGACGAAGTTGACTGATGAATTTAGGTTGTCAAAAAAGCAGGGAAAATATTTTTTTCTATCAGAAATTTTGAGTTTAAACTAAATGCACGCATGCATTGCGCCATAAATGAATTTGATTTCTATGCGAAAGCGTTTGATGTGTTTCCGCGCTGTAATGTCACTCCAGACTATGTAACCCAAACTAAAATGAACGTCTATGGCAACAGGTCTTGTTAAATCCGAAATAATGGAGTGAACAGTTGCAGTGCTATAGTCGATGGAAACAATATCTGAAGTATTTGACACCAGGAGACACGGAGGGCTTTATCCCGTAGTAGCTAGGAGCGAAAAGCGAAAAAAGATAAGTGTGATTTCAAGATATTACTGGCATTATTACGGCGTAAACGCCGAGCGTTGTTCAGTATCCATCCAACAACAACAGCACCGTCAACAACAACAACAAATAAAGAAGCAAAAATGTCCCACGACACCACAATCAAGTCAAATACCCGACTAACTTGTGAAAAAGGCCAGCTTTGTATGTTGCTGAAAGAAAAGTGTCCATAGTCGCTCGGCCTATTATCTTAACCAAGCACAATCGAGCAGCATGTCCTAAGGGCCCTAAGACTGACCCCAAGACATCCCTGGGTACCGCAGGCTTATCCTGCTATGCTTCCGGTTTTGGTGAAGTCTTTCAGTGTGATCCGCGCTTCAAAAAACTGCATTGTTTAGAATTGCTCGGCATTTCTTAAGAAAGGTATCCTCTTAGAGGGCATTAATGTCAATTTTTGTGGATATTCTGTCGAAGTTGACACTCCGTGAGTAAAGGCTAATTGTCAAAAACAAATGCCGGAAACAGCAAAATTTGCTCAAGTTCATGACAAAAAGTGACAATTGAAGAAATCGCTTGGCATCTCTAAACAAAAACTCAAGCATTGCCAGAAGAATTAAATGGAATAATTCTGGGAAATTCTTGGAGAACTTCAGACTGCCAGAGATATAAAGAGCCAACTAAAAAAAAAACGAAACAATAAGCCAAAATATCCAAAACGTAGATAACTGCGCGAGAACTTTCCGGTTTGAAGCAAATTTGTCAGACAAATTGTTAGCTCATTGACTTTTCGAGGGCCACTGTGTGGCAAAGCAGACCCTTTTTAACATAAGAATAGGGGTTCGACAGAGAGGGTATACTTAGTTTCGTGTATGTGGAATTTCCAGTACTTAAGTGCATGGATGTGGTTCGGCTCTGTAGGAGGCACAGTCATTTATTTCCATGTATAAGATAGCCAGATTAGGTAAGTTTTAACCTCTTTCACACTACAGTCTACATTTGAGAGCAACGTCCGTAATTTGACTAATATTTTATGGCTTGATTAGTAATTCGGTTCCATTTTATTTTGTTTTATCTGTGGAAAGAGAAGTATCTTCTTATACTGGTCTGAATTAAGCAAATATTATGCAATCGTCATAGTTGTGTCATTTACTTGGAAAACTTGTGTTGGTCCTAGTCTGAGGCTAGGTTTTTTTTCTCGATTTCTAGTTTGAAATTGAATATTTCAAAAACTGATGAATCCTGTTAATCCAATTAATCCATCAGAATCTATAGATCTGTAAGGTCATAAGCAGCTAATACTTCGCTTTTGTTCATCTTAAATGCCTTATCCCACTGGAAACATGTTATTAAAGACGCTTTTATGAAATAACTGAGATACTACGCACGCTCTGATTGGCCAACATACTTCCTAAACCTATGTTCTATTGTACTGGTAAACCACGGTTCCCTATCTATGGCAACTTTAGGAGGGAACCGTAAAGAACTCGGAACTCTAGCGATAACGAATGTAATAACCAGATTTGCTTTTCACTAGCTGGGGTATCAAAAACACGAATATCTTTTCTTTCAACAAACACATGGAAATTTGGAAGAAAAAATAGCACGAGAAGTTGGTCTTATATAAAGCTTTATAATGAATTTTTTGAACAGCAAAACTTTTACGCCCACTCCAGTTACGCTTTGGATAAAGATTAAGGAAGTTCGAAACACTTAACTTATTTCGTTCCTCTCCCCGGCCTGTGGAGGACAAAGTCAGCTGAGCTTGACTGATCGATTTAGGTTGTCAAAAAAGCAGGAAAAATATTTATTTGAAAAGCTATCGTTAAACACTGCGATGGATCGCTTCGCCAAGCACACGAAATCATTCATGGTCTGGACCACGTGCACACTTTTCGTACAGGCTTTTGCATTCGTGATGACCGATTCCACTTGTCCGGGCCGGACATGTAAAGCGGCGAGATGCGTCGAAGTAACACAAAACAGCGGTCTCGAACACAAAGAGTTTAATGACAACGAATTGAGTCAGTCACGAGTCGACCTTTCATCTTGGATTACAACCTTGTGGCAAGCCGCAATAACCTACGAATAATAACAAGGATTACCTTGCGAAGCGAAACTTGAAAAAGCGACTGTAAACAACTTACCATATGATGAAAGGACTGTGTATGCCAGAGAAATCACACCTTTAGCGTACCAAACACGAGCGCTTCACCACGTGCGATTGAAAACTGAACAAGCTACCAAAGCATTATGGCCTTACGTAATCTCTATGGAAAATCTGGATTCGCGGAATGGACTTAACTTAAACAACTTGTTGAGGAAAAGCCTCAACACCACTCACGAATCTCTGCATTACTCCGTCAGGATACTTTTGAGTTAATTAATGTGCTTTTTGCCTTTCACCGATAAGCTTTTCCTTTTCTTTTCTTAAATCTCTTTTAGCAGGAAATGTTTTTTTCCAGTTATCCCAAGATTATGATGAGAAGAAGCAACTTCATCACGAAAGTACAACAAATTTTCCTCTCATTGACAGACTTTTCCATAGTTATCTCATGAAAGCGATAGAGCGCTCTTTCGATGGGTTTACCGGTGAAATAAACCACTTGGAATGTTGGGAGAACACTCGAAGCTCGTAAAGCACTCGCCTAACGGCTCGTGATTTACAAGTTTTTCTCGTGTTCTCCCAACATCCCGCGTGGTTTATTGTGTCACTAAATCCATAGAACGATTACTCTATAACTCAGATAGGACATGAGTAGCGTACCCAATCAGAGGACGGCATTCGTGATAGAACGCTCAGATTTATATTAAACTCGTTGTATAATAACCCATGTTACTCTCGCATTTACATTGCTCTCGCCTATGATATAAAACAGGACAGATGCACGACTGACGTCATCATTACAAAGTTTTTCCCTCTGTGTTTTAAATTGGGGGAGCTTTTTTGAGTATTTAGATAATATTTTACCTGATTCTGCAAAAGATAAGTGCAAAAAAAAAGTATTGTCGAGGCATTGAACAGGTTTAAGAAGCATAGCCTAGCAGGAGAAATAAAAATAAAGCCGTTTCTTTCTCAGGAAATGGCCTAGAAAATATACTCGAGCAGTTGGTGGTCGAGCACGACTAAGCCAAACACAAAATTGGTCTTGGTGGGTCGAGAACCATTGCTTTATCTCGAATTTAACAAACCCAATAAACAAAACGTTTATGAGATTAATTCATTTAAATGAAGTCAACTTTTCAGCTTAGTCTCAAAATAATCGTTGAGTCACTGACCCACATCAAAACATCACGTCTTAAAACCAGTTAAAGTAAACACATAACCTTGCATTCCGATGCGAATGTTCCAGTCCGTTTCACGATGCAGCAGTAAGCAAAGAACAGATGATTTTGAGCGGATAATTGTAAAACATGCGCTTAGTTTCATACCACCAGAATATAACGAGCTTCTTATCATAATCAAAGACAATGTAAATACACCGAGATAGCTCTTCTATTGAAACTGGCCTCAAGCAAACAGATTAAACTTTGATGTAACGAAGCGTGCAAATTAATGGCATATAAAAGGACGGCGTCCAAGCCGTTTCGCTCGAGAAGATATAAATAATTGAAGAACTAGAGCTAATATAGCCTTAAGCCAAAGCTGTTGAATTTAAGATCAGTTTCCCTTTGCAGAAACATTTGAACACATAGGGGTACCTTTCAAACACGTCATTTAGTTATCGTGGTAGGCAAAAATGAGGAATGAGTGCGGATTGGCTTGTGGCAGGACTTCTGGAATGCAGTATATATCAAATACCTCAAACAAATTTATTGCCCTTTCTACATTGAATAACTCTTTATAGGTCTCTATCTTGAAACGCCAGCGTACAAAATGTTGAAAACAAATTTGATTTAAGCAGCTGCCATTACCAGAAATATTTCAAAGTTAGGGAGAGAACTTGTACTCTGCACAGCACGGGGCTTGCTTTTCAACATTTTGTTTTGATCAAGATCGGTAAATAACTTGTGATTAATCATTCTCTAGGCTGTCAGGCGCGATTAATGGCAGATAAAAGGACTTCGTCCAAGCCGTTGCGCTTAAGAGGCTATGAATAATAGTAGAACTAAAGCTAATATTCCTTTCAGCCAAAGTTGCTGAACTTAAGATCAGTTTCCCATTGCAGAAACTTTCGAATGACATTTAAACACCTCATTTAGTTATCGTGGTGAGCAAAAACGAGGAATGAGTGCGGATTGGCTAGTGGCCAGGTTTACGGAATGCAATAAAGAAGAACTGGAAAAGTGCGTACTTTCTACCAGTATACAATTCTAAAAAGGTTTCTATCTTGGAACAGCGCCAGCGTACAAAGTGTTGACTGATAATAAATTTCATTTAACCTGAGCTGCCATCACGAGAAATATTTCAAAGTTATGCACAGCTTTGATCTTGCACTTTGCCCATCACGGGGCTTGCTTTTCATTTTGTTTTGATGCAGGTCGGTATCTAACTTGTGATTATTCAGTCTTTATTCTTTCAGAGGTGATTAATAATCCAAGATAATCAGAACTGCAGAATGGGCGGGATTTCCAGTTGAATTATTATCATAATTATTATTACTTGACCATTCTGCATATATCGCATTCCAAGTCGCAAGTCACGCCAAATGCCATTTTACAAACTGATTTTACCTTCTCTAGTTTAAGCGGTACTTTTATTTAATTTTTCTCTTTATTTGCAAGCCCTTCCTCTGCTAAACCATAAATAAATAAAAGTGTAGCCTAGCGCGGGCAAATTAACGGAAGATGAAGGAGGCCGTTTCGGTTGACCAGGTAAAACTCTTAGCACCCCACCTATAAGACATTCCGCGCCAATGCTTTCAGTTAGTGTAAAGATTTAATTTCAGCTTCAAAGGACAGCCCTTGGACGAACACTTCGCAGCATTAAAAGGTAAGTTTTACTGCATGTTTTGGAAGCTAAGCAAAAATTCACAAGAGTGAAGATTCAAGTAATTGGCGTTGTTCCCACGGTGCAATCGTATTGATGGCTCTTAACGCTCACAGCTGAAATACAAGCTGTATATGGGCCAGATAAAAGGCAAGTCTCAAGTATTAGACCAAGGGCAAATAACTGAGGAAAAAAACATTTAACAATTTTAAGTTCAGATAATGCTAACCAAGTCAAGTGTGTTCTGAATAAACGATTTTGCAACCCTGTTGTTGCAAGAGACTAAATTTGGACAGCTGATTTAAAGATAATAGATTGTTTTCACGTGACGTTATCACTTTCTAAAATCCAAAACTAAAGAGCCACCAAACGTTTTATCCTCATCAGTCATAAGAGGCGGTATATTTATATCTGTTTACAATTTTACAGCTCAATAGCGTGCTTCGTTTGGAAACCAGAGCATTTTGAACTTCAGGGTTATGGAGGTGCGTGACACAAGTCTACGATCGAGTTTGTTGTAAAATATATACTTATCTCATGATTTCGAGTTTTTTTAGATGTTATATTATAGGGAAAAGGGCGTACATAAATGCTTGTTTGTTCAGGACTGATGATTAGTCGCCTAAATAGCCCAAGTAAGTTCCAGATGTTAACACTATTTTAAGGCCGCCATATTGGTGTACCACGGATGTACACCAAGATGGCGTTTCCATACTGGGCTCTGTAAATTTCTGCGAAACATTTCGACGAGTATCTGAAGTTTGGGAGAACGCACAGGCCTAAAACTTGGAGAAGTGACTTATTTTGTTGTCTTCTATAACATCGAAATTTCGTAGCTTTTTCCACTGCATGGTTTTCGATTTATTTTTTCATTGCGTGACAGTGAAAACGATCTATTGAAAAAAAAATTGCGCTTAGTTTCACACCATATCGCTCTATATGAAAAAAATTAAGAGAAGATAGATAGGATACAGAGGAAAGGTTAATATTCAGAACACGTTTCATCGGTATTGTTCATACTCTAAAGTAAAGCGATTTGGCCCGCGACGTGGTGCTAGCCTGACTTGCTGATAGCAAACATTTGTAAACACGAATTAGACGCCCACCACCAGACTATAACGAACTTCTTATTATAATCAAACACAATTAAAATACACTGAAAAGACTCCTCCATTAAAACTGGCCACAAACTAATAGATTAGACTGTAGTGTGGAAAAACGTGTAAATTAACGGCAGACAAAAGGACGGCGCTCAAGCCGTTTCACTACACAAGAGATAAAGTAAGAGCAGAACTTGAGCCAATATTGCCTTAAGCCAAAGCTATCCGGCAGTTTTTCTTTGCAGAAGCCTTTAAAGACATTGAAGTGCCTTCTAAACACCTCATTTAGCTATAGTGGCGAGAAAAAAGGAGAAATCAATGCGGATTGACTTGCGGCAGAATTTAAGGGATGCAATGTATATATAGAATATAACTCAAAGAAATTAATTGAACTGAAAAGCGCACTCTTTCTACACTAAAAGTTTCTATATAGGTCTCTATCTTGGAATTCCGGTGTACAAAATGCTGAAAACAAATTCGATTTGACCAGCTGCCATTACGAGAAATATTTCAAAGTTATACACAGAACTTCCACTCTGCACAGCACGGGGTTTGCTTTTACACATTTAGTTGTGATTGAAGTCTGTAGCTAATTTGTGATTATCCAGTTTCTAGGCTTTCAGACGTGATTAATAATCCAAGATAATCAGAACCGCAGAAAGGGCGCGTTTCAGTTGAATTAATTTATTGAGTATTCTGCATATATCACAAACAATATAATTATGCCACCACGCAAATCATGCCAAATGCCATTTCACAAACTCAATCCGCCTTACACCCTCTCTAGTTTAAGCAGTACTTTTATTTAATTTGCAGTTATTGGCAAAACTTGTGAACCCTTCCCATGCTAAACTATAAACAAAATGTAGCGTGATGTGCAAATTAACGGAAGATAAAGAACGGCGTCCAAGCTGTTTCGCTCGACCGGATAAAAAGCGTGGTATGCCACTCATAAGATAATCCGCGCCAATGCTTTTCTTTTAGTTAGTCTTAACACTTGGGCTTCGAAGGACAGCTATAGGAGGGTGACTTAGCAACACGCAACGGTGAGTTTTACGGCATGTTTTGGATGCAAAACAGACATTTAGAAGACTAACGATCTAAGTAATCGGCGTTGAGTAGTTTTAAGCCAAGGGGTGTGCTCACAAGCCGTACACGTGCCGGATTAAAGACAGGTCTCACAACTCTCTGATCAAAGGAAATAAAAGTAGGATTTGATAATTTTTAGTCCAATTAATTTTCAGTAAGTTAGTATACCTGAATAATTAGTTTAACAACAAAGTCGTTCTGAACAAAACAATTACGAACAGATGTTACCAAGCTAATTGTCAAAATTGCGCTTAGTTCCATATCATTTCGCTTAACCAGAGAAAAATAATTTAGAGAAAATTGAAGAATACAGACGAAGGCGTTAATATCTAGAACTTTATTTGGCATTGTTGATATCACAAACGTCGCAAGTAAAGAGATTTAGATCCTGATGTTTTGTCGAGCATGAATTGTTGATACCAAATATTCGTAAACATGAAGACAATGCCGACCATTAGACTATAGCAAGCTTTAAGTTATAACCAAAGTTAAATAAAACCGAATTGTGGAAAGGCTGCGCTTTCAGGTTGAATTAGTGTTTTGCTGAGCATTCTGCATACATTGCATTCCAGATAATTACGCCATTGCTCAAGTCATGCCGAATATAATGCGCGTTTTGGATGCAAAAGGGACATTTATAAGACTAACGATCCAAGTTCTCGGCATTGTGGTATGGTGCGACATCATTTATAGCTTAGCTTAGTTCTAAGCTCACAGCTGAGCTTACAAGCCGTACAGGTACCAGATAAAAGACAGGCCTCATAAATTAGAGCAAATTGCAATTTCTGTTGGAAGGTCAAGGCACATGTTGTTTGCATCATTGTTATGTGTTTTCTCTGATTTCTTGGTAATGCTTTCGACCAGGTAGAACCTAAAATTGTGTTTAGGAATACAAGCCCTAAAGCGTTAAAATTGATCAAACAGAGCCATTTATAAGTTTTGTTTATAAACGGTTCAACCCTCCCAAACAATCTAATCTAGAGTGAAAATGATCTCCAAACTTTTGTTGATAACTGGCTTTATTGCTTGAGAGTAGGAACTTTTATAAAGTGTTTATACAGCTTAAATGGCATAGGCTTGTGCTTTTTGTCAGAGCTGTCAGCCGCTGTTAGGCTTCTTTTTTATTGAGTTCTCGTCAGTCTCAAAAGTGTCACAGTCGACTGAGTACAAACACAAGCTTTCTCGCTCGGCTGTTCAAGTATTGCAGACGCCAAACTACTTAGCGTAAATTTATTTGTCTATTTCGCCAAAGCTTCTGATATCGCATATTTCTTATTGTTAGTTCTAACTCTAAAGAATGGAGATTACTTACTTCAAAAGAACTTAACCGTCAACAAGTACATTTCGGGCCTAGCTCTCTTTCAGCTTTGTTTTAATGATATTAAAAACAACCCTTAATGTGTTGATTCTTTAGAAACAACGTTCAACCATGTTTTCAAAGATCATCGCCGTTTTATTTGCTGTTAATATCATCTCTGCTGCGAACGGATCCACTCATTCCAAGTTACTGATGCTGGAACCAATCATAGAGTGTCATAAAACAAACGCCCCTGAGTTTGCCGGCGAGAAGGCACTGTCAGCACACATAGATCCCGATTCAGATGAAGACGACCTTAAATTGTTCTGCCTAACAGTGGGGGTAAGTTCACAAAGGGAATTGTTGCCAGACAAATTAAACCAAGATATATTTAAAGTAGACCATATTTCACTCATCCATCCATCCATCAATCCATTCATCCATCGATACTGTTTTGTAATTTTTTGATCAAAGTCACTAGAGCTAAATAAAGTTTTATCCGTCCAGTACAAAATCGTGCTGCACGGGTAGTCACTAGCGCCGATTACCGAATTCCTACCAGCTAGTTATTGAAAAAAACTTGGCTTGTCCAGTCTTAAAGAGAAGAGAAACAAACAAAAAGCCCTCATGATGGTTAATCTCACCTCATCTCATCTCATTTCACCTTATCTCATCTCCTGTCATCTCATATCATCTCATCTCGTCTCGTCTCGTTTCATCTCATCTCATCTCATCTCTCCTCATCTCATCTCACCTCACCTCATCTCATCCCATCTCATCTCATCTCATCTCATCTCATCTCATCTCATCTCATCTCATCTCATCTCATCTCATCTCATCTCATCTCATCTCATCTTATCTCATCTCACCTCATCTCATGTCATCTCATCCGATCTCATCTCATCTCATCTCATCTCATCTCATCTCATCTCACCTCATCTCATCTCATCTCATCTCATCTCACCTCACCTTACCTTATCTCATCTTATCTCGTCTCATCTCATCTTCTTGTTGATGTGAAGTTCAAACCTAATTTGAACGTCTAAACGAAAACCATACGTGCGAAACTCTTTGTTTAACTTGTAAAGTTTTTTTTTGTTCTTTCAACTTTTTTAACACTTATTTTTCGTCTTAGTATTTATGTATCTTAGTTTTTAAACATTTTTTGACTTGATAATGACGTTATGGTAACGTCGAAACGTCGTCGATTGACAACTTTTTAGGTTTAGAATCTTGAGATTTATTTAAGAAATGTTTTGTCGCAGTTTTTTTATCGTTAAATGTTTCTCGAAGTCACTTCTTTTCCTTGAAAATATGACAATAGAGGAGCCATAATCCCAGTAGAAGAACGAACATGTTTATTATACAAATTAAAGAAAACTGCATAGGACATGAACTGCATTTGTTAATGTCGTATTAGAACTATACCACATTAGGACCTGAGCTGCATTCACATATTTCAAACGCTCACACCTATTACCCCAGTTTAAGTGATTCCGAGAAGACAAAGTATTTACTTAGGGTAGAAAACACAAATACAATTAAAACTATAGGAAAAGATATTCATTCAATGTCTCAAAAAACCGAAAGAGATTCGATCTTGGTTCACAGATGTAATAAGCGCTATGAATTTTTCGAATTAATTGTATAAAAATATGGTAAATGTTATTTAAATTGTATTTTTGTTAGTTAATGTTCACACTTTAAATTTGTTGTATTTATAGACGAATACTTCCCTGTTGAGAGTAAGGGGCAATAAAGAATACTCTTGCTATTGCTATTATAACTCACTCTCTTACCAGGAGTCTAGTGCCATATTTATTCATTAACTTAATTACTTACATATCCATATTCAATCCTTTTTTTTCTAGTTATAGATTTATTTAGTTAGTTATTTATTCAATGACGTGAAGTTCTCAGTTCCTTTAATTTGTTCCCATCAATTTATCAGGAATATGATAAATGCTTGGAAGACGTTCTCAAGGAAACTCCATCTCCAGTCCCAGACGTTTTTCTGGTCTTTGGGGTTGAGGCTTATCAGATCTCTTATCTCCTGAACAAAACTAAATATTGTCCAGGGATAAAGTACGATGACCTCAAGGGAATTGTGTTGCAGTCAGGTAGGTATGTTGTTTTTTTGTTGGAAAGTACAAGAAAGGAATGAAATAACGTTTCAGTAGATTTTATATAAATGGCTGCTTTCGAGGAATCCATCGATAGACTTAGACCACCAACATCACCTTGTACATCTTAATAAACAGCACCACATAAAATTAATGCTCAATAGCTTTCATTTGATTGGTCACACACTAGGGTTTGCTCCACAGACTTAAAAGTTAAAAACCAATTTGTATAGCGTAATAAACAGGAACACAAAAAAATACCCCTCAGTAGCTTTCTTTTATTTTTCTTTTATCTGGTCCCACTTAATAATTCCATTGACAGACTCAAAAGTTGGAATGACCTAGTGTAGAATTGGTACCGCCAGAGAACTATTAGACTTTCATTTTGATCTGTTTGCTCTTTGGACATTTCATGTAGTTGGACCCGACGTTTGTAGTTTTCCGTACTTGGATGTAAGCACATGGTTTTTGGGGAAAAAATGTAACAAGGTTAAGATTGGCTAGTGGACAAACCTAGGGCATTAAGTGGATGCCAAAATTTTCCACACTGTAATTGAAGTAGATTTGGGAGCCGCAAACACAAGCATAATAATAAAACATACCTATATTTATTGTATATATAGCGAGAATTTTAGGCAATAAACCTTGCAAACAGAATTCTATATGTGCTATATTTTCACATGTGAAAAGAGCGATACGTCCAATCAGCTTTGCGTACAGCATTCTTCACATGTGAAAATATAACCAATCATCGTTCAGGATAGAATCACTTACCCAATCAGAGTTAAGCACTCAAATGGCTTCCGAGAAGCGCGGGCTTGACATCAGTGCTAGCTTGAAGTTTGTGTTACGAAAAAATGGCTTCAACTTCCCGT
>Ga0126343_10000616_pt1 | contig 14354 bp, 9 predicted proteins | sample Cyp2metagenome_FD_92531 | JGI IMG/M metagenome (GOLD analysis project Ga0126343, IMG submission 92531) | Coral microbial communities from Lord Howe Island, Old Settlement Bay, Australia - Cyphastrea 2 metagenome | ecosystem: Host-associated > Invertebrates > Cnidaria > Coral ... | reverse complement strand
TGAGTTCTCGTAGCTCAGTGGATAGAGCATCCGCCCGGTGTTCGGAAGGTCATGGGTTCAAATCCTATCGGGGACTCAGATTTTTTCTGGGTCCCAAGCTCGTGTTACATTACTTTCATATATGTTGCCAGACATGTTCCGAAAATTTCCGAAGATTACTGAAGATATCCGAAGATTACCGAAGACTTTCGAGGAAGACCTGAAGATGTTTTGATGATACAGCCACGAATTAAAGTACAATTTAAAGTTGATACCAATGAAATGCTGATATCTTCACCAATGAAGATATGAAAAATACGCCACTCAAGGCCAGGATGTGGTTTCCTATGAATTTTAAGAGTGGGGTATTTTCCAGTAAAATACTTGTGTCTACATGTACATAATTAATCAAGTTCAATCAATTTCCAAGCAGGCGAAAATGTCAAGCATTTTTAAAGTGGAAAGAGACTGCCAATTGATATTAACTATGAGACAGACATGTAATAGGTACCATAAAATAATGGAAAAGCAAAACGGTTCTAAAAAGCAAACAAACAGTCACTTTTTCCAGGGATTTTTCACGACAAAGGCAACATGCAACAGAAAACTGTTTCTGCGGATTATAAGTTGCAACCAGCTGAAACATCACTGTTGGTCTATGATCAGAAACTGCAATTACATGAACAAGGTCGAAAGATCATGTACATGTTGGAAAAGTTCTTCTTCCCATCTGCAACATATATCATTGAAACCCCTGTATCCCCTCTAAGATTAGTACTCACCAAGCACATTGACCCAAGTGGAAGAGACAATCATGTCTAGATTGTTCTCTACAACACACTGGTACACTCCGTCTTCTTGCAGTCTCACATTTTTGAAAGCCAGCTTATTTGAAGTCCAAACTACCTGGGGACTGCAGAAGAATACAAAGAAAAACTTAACCTTAGCAGGGTAACAAAACAATCAGTTTTCAGCTTGCTGGAACAGGGGAGCTGGAACAAAGAATCCTTGTGCATGTCATTTTTCCCCAACAAGTTTTTTCCCTCTATAGGGTACAAAGAAAACCAATTTTCTGCTTGCTCTTTGGGTAAGTTTAAGCCCTCTCTCCAGCTTCATTGACGGAGGTATGAGATAAAATTCACTAGCACTACAAGAAAAACCACTAGCCCTGGCACATTGAGCATGACTTTCTTCACACACTACAGTGATACTGTTCTAAGCTAAATGAACAAGTATAATGTTAAAAAGACATTATAGTATATAAAACTGAAAAGCTTTCAACAGAAAAATCCACTCATTAAATACATCATATGCATAAATGGCCGCCAATTTAAAATGCTTTTGTGTGCATTTAAATAAGCCCAACTAGCCTTGTTTGAAAGTAAACATTCCTTTGAATTATCAACTCAAAAACGAGGTTAGTTGGGCTAATATTAATACTTACAAAAGAATTTTTAATTGGCAGCCATTTATGCATAGGGTCTATGTATGTCAACAACAAGCATCATTCAAAGCTCCCATGTCCAAAACAACCAGGTCCATTTTCAATCATTACAGTAAAACTCCGTTTAACAACTGCCTTGCAAAGTGGAGGTTGGGTGCCTGATGCATTTAACCGCATTTGTGATTTCACTTAAATTCTGTAATTGAAAACACTATACTGCTCTTATAAGAGACCATGACTACTGTCTACCAACCAGATTTTTTCTCTGACTTTAAGGTCTTGCTTAAAATACAGTTTCACTTCATACATGTACTTTCATAGACGATAGTTCAATGGAGATTCATGTGTATATCCCTAGGGTGGGTATTAATATTTTCTGGAACATTTACGATATGGAAATGTGGTACATTGGTGTACACTCAGGTCTTACGTGGAGGAAATGATCCTGGTGCCATCTTTGTACCATGTAAATGCTGGTGCAGGATCTCCAACTGCATCACAAAGTAATGCACCATCTCCCTGGATGTTTATCTCTAGCTTTTTTGGAGGAGGCTTTGAGTCCTTCCATTTTGGAGCAACTATGGAGGCAGATGTTCCAATACATGATTGTCTTGTAAAATGAGGACAAGCCCCTCAACTAAAGGACGTTTCAGTTACTAATACACCAAAAATAAATCTAAATAGTTTCCAATTTGCCCATTTTGAACCAGTGCACATGCGAAACAGTGCTCTGAGTCCATTTGAAGGATTTCACACTCTTGAGCAACTTTTCTTTCCATGTATTTCCTAAAACAACAAACCCGATAGAAAAGTACAAAAAAAATTCTTCTTAAAACCGCAAGGATGCAAAACTACAATCAATTTGAGCTAGAAAATTTATTACGCGACACCATTGTCATGTAAGCATCACAACCAACAAGTTGAGATGTCACTTTTTTACCGGGCATATAATTGGTTAGATGTGATATTAGGACAGTAAATTGGAATCTATTGTTTCAGTTCTACCATGTGATTGGCTTTCATAGTCTGGGTAGTCCTGGTCTCAATCAACACACTCTAAACACATGCTTAATCCAACGAGAATTGATATCAAATTCTTCATTTGTCATTCCCTTGGGTTTTACTTATCACAGACAAGTACTAAAACATATATGTCGATCAACGGAAGAGTCCTTGCTTGAAGAGTTCTTGTGTTTTACTATTCTTAGTCTTTATTCTGATTTTAACGGCTTAGTTATTTTATCAGTTAGTTTATCTTACTCATGTTTTATAAATTTCTACTTTTTTATTTATTTATTTTTTTTGGGTGAGAATTTTTTAAACTCAATGTAAAGTGCTATTGGATCTAGTGATAGAAATAGCACTATAATAAATAAAGTATTATTATTAAGTAATATCATTATTATCATAATCAACAGAACTGCAAAGAACACTGTCATGCCCTTGATCTGGCAGACATGAATTACACTTGCATGTCTTTTTTCACTGTGTATGTATCTGTACCTGATCGAAAAAGATCATTAATTTACATGTAATGAAACACTCCATCCCAAGATGATGTATACCCAAACGTAACAACTAAAAATATCGAAACTTTACATACCTTTCACTGTAACTACCGTTGTAAAAACTAATGGGTTTCCACTGTTTTGAGAATTTTCAGCCTCACAAGTGTATGTATCTTCATGTGAGTCCTTTTTCACATAAACAAGATCAAGACGTCGTCCTAGATAGGTACCAGCGATCTTGAAGTCATCTCCCGTGACAATCGCTTCCCCATTTTTCTTCCAGATTATAGTCGGTGGTGGCCTGCAAGTAATCATAGAAATATACTTATGCTACTCACTGGCCGGGGGGTCCATGTTAGGAAAAACTGTGTTCTCCGCATTAAGCATGGCCCAAACACTGAATTTCTCAATATGGTCCACACTTGGGGTTGAGACTGGGAAAATCCAGACCGCTGTAGCATACACAATAATTTTCCTTGGTTTGTCCCATTGGTCTTTGACCAGTCAGCCTGGCGTAACAGAAAGCACCCCGTGTATGAGTTTCAAAATGGGCAACTAGCTTTCTGTCTTAAGATCTTGTTTCCAGATTATGTATGCTTTTAATGCAAGTCAAAAATTATACATCATACAGGTCTCTGTGTTTTAATAACCATTATCGAATAAAATCTCTGGACAATGTGACATGAACTTTGAAAGCTGAATAATATTTCAAAATGCCTGGCTAAGACAGAGATTTGAAAGGACAAGTGCCCTGCTAATGTTTCAGAACTGCAAGGAGAAATTATGATTGTTTGTTACTAGAGTCACACCCACCTTCCAACTGCAAAACAATGAAGAGTCTTGTTTCTGCCTTCAACAGCAGTTTCAGCTTTTCCTGGAGTTACCCTCCACGAAGGGTGTTGTGGGGTCCCAGGATCAACCATATCTTAATAAAATGATATGAAATTAATAAGTCACTAATGGAGTGAAGGTCCTTAAGAAGCCTGGGGGCTTCAACTGCAATCACATCCAACAAGGCACTCAGAACACCTGACTGGCCTGCCAACCAGGAACCAAACCACAAGCTCCCCGCCCGCGTCACCTGTCACACTCGAGCCAGATAGCTCAGTGGAAAAAAGAATTCAACCAACAACGTCACGCTAACAGAGCAATGACCACGCTGCAAGCACATGGGATGACAATGCGTGTACTAACCAAGAATATCGTTAGACAATGTCAGCCCCAGGGCTCCCAGAGCAATATAATTGCTGCAAGCATTATGGAACGCACCAAATGCACAACAAATGCTAATAGACAGAGACAACAGCCATTTTTATGAAAAGTCTGCATACCAGCCAAGTGGCCCATCAGGCCAGCTGGTACTTTTCACCAATTTTAGTACCTTACAAGTACTCACATATGCACCTGGATGGAGAGAGGCACTATGAGAGTAAAGTTTCTTCTTCAAGAACACAACAAAATGCTCCCAATCAAGCTTGAACCTGGACTGCTCAATTTAGAGTTGAGAGCAGCAACCACAAGGCTATCACACCTCCACATGTTTAATTAAATTAATATTTATGCCTGTACCCTTTAACCCCAAAGGGATTTCCCCTTTGACAAGTAAACTCGTCTGGATTTATAAGTCACTCTTGGGGTGTACGTTTTAAGGGAGAGTTCCTTTAATGATGTCTTAAATGATGTCACAACAGATATAATCCAATTCTTTAATTCCCAGGATCCCTCAAGTTTAATATGAAAATGTAAGTAGTATTAGTATAAGTCCACCACAGGGGCAAGGTTGTTGCTAAGTGCCAGCTGGTGGTAAAATTCAATACCTGAGAAAAACTTGAACATCCACTAGCTGGATTTAGGCAGGCGGTGCACTTGGTGGAGGGTAACACATAAAATCATCCAACATTGAGCCGTGTTGTCTCTAGATTTACATAAATTTCTGTCTACATTGAGTAGTTCCCAAGAACATAAATGAAACACAAAGACCTAAGCCCGAATCTGGACACTTGTTACAGAGTCCAGCTCATTATGCATCCCACAGCACCCAACTGCAACACAATACAAGCTGTAATAAAGCAAGTTGTTACCTTGTTGACGCTTTTGCAGGGTTATTGGGCCTGATGTGAAAATACTATTTCCACCAGTCATTGTACACCTTATGCCTTTTAATTTCTCAGCCAGTTTAACATCGTCATCAGTAACGAACATGATAAAGAGTTCACCGGTAGGCGAGATGTATCGACGAGAATTTATTGGGAATTCAATATGTTCATTACCAGACCAGGTGTAGTCAGCTCCATAGCTAGCCCCATGTGCAGGACATGGAATCTGGAGAGACTGGCCAAGATCAACGATTCTTTTTTCAGCTTTCTGATTCAGAAAAGGCCTAATATCTAGGAATAAGAAAAGAATTAGTTCAGGACTGTCTCGTAACTTCAACATCTCCAAAATGAAAGATGTATTATTAAAAACTGGATCACTGGATGATGCAATTCAAGAGTTTTCATTGGCTTAACCATCATGGTATGGTATATGAGTCATTATACCATGCTCTACAAATGATAAGCGAATGCGTAATTTTTTGGGGTGTCTTTTAACACAAGCACTCAGTTATTTGCAAACAACTGTGTGATTCCCACAATCAGATGAAAAAAGATCTTTGGGAACAATTTACTATCCTTAAGAAATGTTGTAATAAATTTGAATGCTTAATTTACAAAATCCACTTTACTACTTCTTTCGAGCTACCGTAAACAGCGAACTTTTTTCCGCGTTGTTCCACGCTTCAAACATCTGAGTCTATTCAGACAAACTGCCACGTTTTTTAAGTGAACCAATTAAAGTTTAGAGCGTTGACATGTCAAGTTTTGACAGTTTTGCTTGAATGGTTCTGCACGTGAAACACAGGTTTTGAAAACATTGCATCGGTTTTTTGGTAACTAAAGCGCCTGTTCTTATTTATTTCAGGGAGCTGCACTTTAGTAAGAAAAAAGACTTGTTGCAACGTTTTGAAAAACCTGTGTCTCAACTGAAAACCATTCAGGCAGAGCTGTCAAAACTAGACATGTTCATGTCCTTAACTTTAATTGGTTTACTCAAAAGACGTCACAGTTAGTCTTGACAAACTTGAATGTTTGAGGCGTGGAATAATGCGGAGAAAAGTTGGTAGAATTCGAGAATAGAAACTTAAACTGAATACTATCTGACTCAAATTAAAGCAAAACTATTCGGTACATGTAATAATTAACACTCTTTACATTCCACATTGTAGAGTTTTTAATCTCATGCAATGAGACTTTCACACGCATTCTCCATGAATAAAGGACTCACAGGGGTCTAACTTTTAGAATTCAAAAATGACCAACAAGTCATTGAATCATAATTCAAAATTATTAGCACTAAGTTTTATTCCAAACGACTGTCTTTTTTTAGTATTTTTTTAGTTTTATTTTTCCATCTTTGGGAACATTTTTAATACAATTATTTTTTTGATACAAATGTTTTACTAGCGCTTGTTGAATATGAGATGGTTACGGTCATCTTGGCAATAATGTCAGTATGTGCTTTCTTGACTGTCTACTATCTCATATCCAACCTGCGCTTGTAAAATAATTGATAATCATTACAGCTGTAAATGAATAGTGCCACTAACTGGCCAGACTCTGTCAATTTTTATCTCATATGCCATGTCATAAATCTAACTGCAGCACTTGGATTACTTCAATTATCAGTTGAGTAAGGCACAACTTACAACTGAAATAATTTGGTTTTATGAACCGTGTTGATAATGTGAATTGGCCACCGTAAAGAGATTCGAAAGCTGACGTCTCGAACGTTAGCCCTTCGACGGAGCAAATCAAGGAATTACGGGTTTTGTTGAGATTTATATACAGAAATATGGAGCTATGCTATTGGTTGGTGCCTGGTAACGTGAAAAACAACTGAATAAATTAGTTGAGTGAAAAGTGTTTGTTAATACCGTTAGGATTAAGAGTGCCGATTTGAAAAATAAATCTTTGTTCTAGAGTTCTGCGGCTTTCCGTGCTTCCTTGATGAAGGGAAACACCGCAGACTGCCATATGTTGCTTAGAAGGATTAGGGAGATTAAAGTGCCTCACAACCAACTTAGATGCGTTTTGGTCGTCTTTCTCTACATCACGAAGGTGCTCTCGGAATCGGTCACCTAGTCGTCTCCCTGTTTTGCCGATGTATAAATTTTTGCAAAGAGCGCAAGTTATGCAGTAGATGACATTGGCTGAGGTGCAGGTGAAATGGAATTCTTGAAATGTGATGGATGTATTCTCATAGTTATTTGTTGTATTCATCTTCACTTCCATCACATGTCAAGAATTCCATCCCTTATTCTCCGTTTCTTAGATTTCGTCGTCTTTGTAGTGACGACTCTGATTTTTCATCAGAATCAGAAGAAATGTGAAAATTCTTCAACAAACGTGGCTATCCTGCTTCTGTTGTTCAAGCAGGCCATAATCACGCGCAACAAATTGATCGCCGGGAGCACTACAAACGTCACAAAGAGAGAACGAGAGAATTCCATTCACTCTCACATTTCACCCTCACAACCACGCAGTGAAATCAATCATTCTAAAAAACTTTAAATTACTTCAAAATGATCCAGTCACAGGTAGAATCTTTTCGCAGCCTCCATTAATCTTATTCAAACGCGACATAAACATAGGTAACTTTTTAGTCCAAGCGTATTCCAAACAAGTGTACAGCCCGGTACTTTTAAGTGCACTCGCGCACGATGCAAAACATGTCCTTTCATTCGCAATGTTGAGAAAATATCGGGACCCACGCAATCAATCAAGATCACTGATCATTTCACCCGCACCTCAGCCAATGTCATCTACTGCATAACTTGCAATCTTTACAAAAGTTATACATCCGCGAAACAGGGAGAAAACTAGGTGGCCGATTCCGAGAGCACCTTCGTGATTTAGAGAAAGACGACCAAAACGCATCTAAGTTGGTTGTGAGGCACTTTAATCTCCCTAATCCTTCTAACCAACATATGGCAGTCTCTGGTGTTTCCCTTCATCAAGGAAGCACGGAAAGCCGCAGAACTCTAGAACAAAGATTTATTTTTCAAATCGGCACTCTTAATCCTAACGGTATTCAAGAACGTTTTTCACTCAACTGATTTATTCAGTTGTTTTTCACGTTACCAGGTACCAACCAATAGCATAGCTCCATATTTCTGTATATAAATCACACACAGCCCATAATTCCTTGATTCACTCCAACGAAGGGCTGACGCTCAAAACGTCTGCTCTTTACTGTGGCCAATTCACATTATCAACCCAGTTGATAAAACCAAATTATCTTGTCATACTTCCTACTGACGCAGCACCACAGTTTCTTTAGAAACTTACCCCTCTACACAACTTACAAAAATTCGGTCTCCAGGTTTTGAAGTGTTGTTACGAGCAACTGGCTCAATTTCCAGTAGCAACTTGTTGGCCTTTGATTGGCAGCAAAGTGCATAAAATTGTGGGCAGCGTGACAGCTGACACACAGCTGCAGATATTGTTGCCAATTGAAACAAGGAAAGTTCCCCCTGAAAACACGGTAATTTTAAGGACAAAACTGTGTCCCTTATAAAACGATATAATTGTTACAGTAGTAGCATACTTAAAGAATTCTGCTAAAAGAAAGGTTGAGGTTAATTTTTTGAAAAAGAAAGTAAAATGCAAGCTCTTACATGTTACTAAAACTTGAACCTTTCTGCTAAATGTTTCTTTGCCAGTGACTGTATCTTTCACAAAACACTGGTAATCTCCACTTTGGTATGGAAGAAGGGTCTCTCCAATTAGAGAACCATCACCCTGAACTTTATATCTGCCTCCCTGGAAACAAATGCTAATGTTGGTTCCATTGTGTTGCCATCTCCATTCCAGATTATCGCCTGTGGCCACGCAAGGGAGTTTAAAGCCATCATTGTTGATTTCATTATATTCCTTGCCTCCCTTCACGTCATCGCTGTTAAGTAAATTACTCTTTAGATAATTGATGATCCGTGGAGGGGGTCTTTGCTCTTGTCCTGGAAATGCACATGTACACAAACTTGTTGTGAAGATTGCAATCAGTGCAGTTGTGCAATTCCCCTTCTTAAGGAGGCTCGAAAGGGTTTTTTGTTGTTTGAGTGCTTGTGAAACGATGGAAGATTACAAAGAAGGATATTTAATGGTGTGAAAAAAACTGTATGCCTCCCTGCAACTCTATTGTTGGGCTATACTTTGAGTGTACTTGTGACGTCATATCAGTTACCATGGCAACGCACAAGGTCCACAAAAACGTCCACTAAATTTCAGTTTTTGTTAATTATCTGAAAAAATAATTCGGTTACCTATCATTTTTATTTCTTTGTTTGATAGTTCCCTAAATTCTTTAACTTTTCAGACAGTATGGAAAAAAATTTATCTGGTAGAATTAAATGTATTTAAAGAAAGTGCGATTTATGGCTTACAGGAAAATCTACTAGATAATTTTCTCTGAAACTTTTATATTTGAAGTGCCATCGTGAATGGTGCGTGCATGCAAAAAATCAGGATAGGTCACCGGGCAAAATTTCGAGCTAGACGCAAATATTTTCTGCAGGTTTTATTTTCGGTTAGCTCGATTTTACGCAAGATTTAACTTCCGGTGTACTAATTTTGAGTCATTCAGCTGATGCGTGTGTTTGCGCGCGCGCGTGCGGCTTAAAACCCTTTCGAGCCTCCTTAAATAATTGTGAAGAAACATGTAAATAGCAAATGCAGACACCAAATTCATGATATGGAGGTGAATATATTGATCCCAAAGCTTTACTTAAATGGCTTTTTTTCAGGCCATTGCACACACTGTTGGTTTCAGTCACGGAATCAAGAGTGATCATGAGATGAAAAACATAATGAATTTGGTTACAGTTTGTTGCAAATTAAGTAAAGTGTATCAAACTCGAAGCAATTAAATCTTGTCCATGCAATGCATTTTGCATCGTTCTAACCACAGGGTTACCACACAAGGGACCCACACAAGGGGCGAGTCTGGTTGTTTGTTCAAAACATAAAGAAATGTACGGAAAAAGGTTGAAGAGTCTTACTATCGTAAAATTATAACGGGGAAAGGTCGAAATGAATGTAAACCTACCTCAGTTGTTGTGTATTGTCGTTTCTGCGGCTCTAAAATGGCGAATTTGAGTGATTTGGTGGGTTTTTCGCTGCGTAGCATCATCCAATCAGTGTGGAGCAAACAGCGCGACGGTTGTTCCTTGGCACACGAAATCCGTGCCACAGAGGGGCAACCCTAAAAGCAGGAAACCAGAATCCGGAATCCACAAATCAAAAAACAGGAGCTCTCCAAAAATCCGAAAACTATTTAGCATAGCTCTTGACTGTAAAAAATAATTAAGGGTTCTAATAAGAGAACACTTCTTGAATTTTGATGATGAATATCAAAAAAAATAAAACTACGACATTTCGAAGTCATCTTAACTCCATTATCATTCCGGATTCCGGACTCTGGATTCCTGGTTTTAGGGTTGCCCTGCCACGGATGCTGATCGCTTCGAAAGCTGCCTTTCTGGAAACATTTTTTGGCGGTTAGCGCTTGGATTTTGAATGGATCTTCGATTGAAAGCCACAACAAGAAGCGCCAACCTTTCAGTTTATCTGGTGTTCGATTTGGAAGCCGGGCGATTCTAATTTCTGGGTGAAAATCGGCTTCGCGCTGGAGCGGTCGAAAATGAGCTTTCCATCCTTGTTTCCTTCTTATAACGTATAGTAACAGTCCACGAAAAACCCACCAAATCGCACAAATTTGCCATTTAGAGCCACAGAAACAACAGTACACAACAACTGACAGAGGTAGGTTTAAATTTATTTCGACCTTTAACTTGCACATTCCTCGATATAATTTTGCAATAGTAAGGTCTCCTGTGTGCTAACTTTGTCTAAATAAAGTGTTTTCAATCACTATTAAATATAATTACCACAAATAAACGTTGCAAGGCACGAAATCCAGACTAAGAAACCAATGCTCCACATTGTAAACAAGCCCTTTGGTTGCCTAACAGAAACAAAATAAATTAACTCGAAGCAGGAGCCCTGGGCTCCCACTACAAGTCAGTTAAAACTGAAATTTGTCATTCAGGCAGGGCTCAAAGAAGCGTCATCTAAATCTTTCTGGGCATTTTACCGCAGTAAGTTTTCACTCTCACCTGCTCCATGGGTAAGAGAACAGGCAAGTCATCTGACAACTAAATCATTACAGGGGCTACTAAGGTCACGGAATTTTAGGCAATTTCAGCCCTGATAGAATGGTCATAGAATTAACTAAAATATCAAAATAATGGCTCAAAACTATAGAAGAACTCTAACAAAATGCAGGAAAGCCAAGAGGATACATGAATGGACAATTCTGGAGAGGATTGAAGTGGATTGCATTTGTGTAAATTTGAAAAACGTTGGGCCTCCTTTCTTTAAATTTACGTTATGTCAGTTTATACAATGTCATACATGTGTACATCAAAATGTCATTAACACAGCTGGAAAATCATTCTCAGTTGCCATGTGGCCATGATTTTGCAAATGAAAGACTCTAGCTCTGCCTATTTGACGTTAAGAGCTCATAACTAGCAAAATTAAACAAAATTGCCTAAGATAGCGTGACCTAGCCCTTTTAAAAGAACAAACTGAGACTTTCCCAGGGCAAGCAAAATTTGGGCGATACCGGTACTTGTCCCATGGTCAAGCTGGAAATCATTCAATTTTTGTAGCATTGTCAGGCACGTATATGTAAATGAAACTGCAGTGTAGAGGAGTTTTCTGCCACCTGTGCAAAGTGCATTACAGCCTCAGCCCAATCACTATCCATTGGATAGTGCTATCCACCTTTTGAGCAGCACGGGCCTGATGTGTATTATTTAATAAAAAGCACTATACTGGTACAGATCTTCTCAAAATTGATCACTACTATATGTTACGGTAATTATTTTCACGGGACTTAATTTTTGCAATTTTCACTACAGCAAAAAATCACAGTTATCAAAGACAGAGAAAAGTTTATGGATAGGTCAGTACAAATTGATTCACACTCAAATAAATTCCAACTTTACAGGGGGTAGCTTTCAAGAAAGTGTATGGATGTCACTAAGATACATGTAGCAACAAAAAAGGTTTAACAATCTACACTGGGAAAAATGTAGCAAGGATGCACAATACACTGGCGGATATCAATGACTGATTGTACAGGAAAAACTCTTTGGTCCAGTACAAATTATGAACTATCTTGCTAAGCTACATACAAAAATACTCTTGTGCTACTTTTTTCTACAGAAGCAAAAGGACATGCAAAAACTTGTAAACTATAAAGCCAGGCTGTGATGTAGCTTGTATGCAAGTCGAGCATAACCAAGATTTTGCTCTGAATATTTGCATTTTCGTGGCACAACAAAACAATATCTGTAACTTAGCAAATGGAATTGATAATTCTCGCTATTCTCATTAACGGTCTGATATAAAACTTGAAGACAACATACGGAGAAATTAAATGCTAATTGAATCACGCCCATGTTTAAAGTGTCACCATTTTGACAGGAATGGCAATTAAGAGCAAAAAAATAGCCTTCTGATTTCAATCATTTGCCCTGTTTTCAACAAGGTCGTGAAAACATTCGAGCTGTGTCAGTATAGCTCCTGTGGCATCTTCCGGAAGGTAATTGGTTGGTTACATCCTGAAACAAAATTTAAATATTATTCATTTAAACAACAAATGAATGTCTCGGTTTCCCCACAAACAACGTACATGTAAATTACAAGCAGGGAGCCACTTTGATATCATCTAAAATATTCAGTTCCTTCCTTTTGAACTGGGTTGTAGAGACAGACAAGGGCTGGTATTGTACGAACACGTCTTCCCACAAAGAAAGAGTAACAATCAAATTTAAATTCAGTACACAAGTGAAAATATAATTATAAAGCTTAGGTTAAACTTTTACAGTGATTAGTTAAATCTGCACAACTTGTAATTCAGCCATATGATTCTTACATTTAGACGAAACCAAACACTTCATTCGCTCACCGCATGTTCATAGCATAAGTCGTGAAGTTGAATAACACACATGTATACTAGTCATAGAGAGAATTTTTAGGACAGTTCTAAACGAGACAAAATAATGCAAATGAGATGTTTGAAGCTCAAAAACGGAGCCAAACTTGACAATAGCGAGGCCCACACAGATGTGAAAATATCACGCACGAATGTCAAACCCAAACCAAGTAAACTTATATATAGTTTACATTTAACAAGAACGTTTACAATTGCACAATGGTTTTCATATCGAAAAGAAAAGCGGATGTGCTCGATCAAACAGACAAATAAGCTTTAATTCGCCTTTCAAGGTGGAGAAAGGGGAAGCTTGGGGTTTTCCAAAGAGTCGCAATAACCTCATGAAAGAAAGCCGACTCACGTTATGCTTAAACTAACTTATAGCTGCTAACTATCACAAAATTGTTTCAAAATGTTTTTCTCACACAAGCTATTTTGTTGACGATGTAACTTTAAACGATGAATTTACTTGATGAATGCCGTGAATTCCAGAACCTATCAAAAGTCGACATGAAACTAACCTCACGACTTTACAAGTGGAAGTCAGGTAGTGTACGTACTAAGACTGCCTAGCATTGTGGTTGTTTGAATTTCAAGATGGCGGCGTAAACGTCGGTATGGAGTCGTCGATTAGAACACTACAAGAAAACTGTTCTTTATTTCTCTACTCGCCTATCTTACATTCCCATTCCTTTCCGTGCGCATGACCATAACGCAATATACATAGACACTACATCTCTCTTTTCCTTTGAATAACAAGGTAGGCAAAGCTTAAAAAAAATGAAACACAGCATGTTAATTTTTAAACCTATCAGTCCAAAACGATAGTGTTGAGACACACATGCTTCTTTAAACCATCGACCTAAGCAACGTTCAAGTAATAATATATAGATTTAGGCAAGACTAAAAGCGTAGCTTCAGTTATTTATTTGGATGTTGTAAATAACTATACAGTAATCCAACATGTGAAGCAAATTTTGGACGATTCTGTAGTTTCGGCTGTTTCGGCCCAAAATTGCGCCGGAACTGCAAAATCGCAAGTGCTATTTTTGCCAACGGCTTCGCTGTCCTTCTTTCGGCCGTAGCTTTGCCAGTCCTTTATCAATAACCCTTTAAGATATTCAGCAAAGCATCGCACTAAACCCAACAATTAAATTAAACGAACAAAACGACGAAGTTTGTAAACGCAGCTGCATGATAACATACGAGCGTCAAAAGCTGTCAAAGATGGCAAATCAATGGTTTTCCTTATTCCAACGGTAAACCGAAGAAATTATAGTAGTCTACGAAGCGACTGTCTCTACTAACACAAAGAAAACTTC
>Ga0126343_10000615_pt1:0-10000 | contig 14358 bp, 12 predicted proteins | sample Cyp2metagenome_FD_92531 | JGI IMG/M metagenome (GOLD analysis project Ga0126343, IMG submission 92531) | Coral microbial communities from Lord Howe Island, Old Settlement Bay, Australia - Cyphastrea 2 metagenome | ecosystem: Host-associated > Invertebrates > Cnidaria > Coral ... | reverse complement strand
CAGACTTTTTATCTTGACTTCCATTACCATAAAGAGGAAAACTGTTGGTGACTGCACATCACAAGCTTTTGATGGAAATGTTTCATTACCTTGAAAGCTGTAGCCAAAGTCAAAAAAGTTAATTTTAGTTCCTAAACAGCTCAAAATATAAGATGCAGAATATGTAGGAGGTGCTTGCTTACAGCTGTAGTAATATTCTTCCTTAAAGATCAGCAATGAAATTGGCTTTTATACTCTACTAATGAAAAAATCCTATCAGAACTTCCAACTGGCTAAAGTGCCAGAAATTAAATATATTCCTTGGGGAGTGCACCGCATGCTACTCGGGGTCTCCATGGTACACCACAGCAACTCAATAATGTTAACATTGACTGTGTGATTGATTGTATTCCGAAGTATCCAACTCCTTTTGATAAAAATGAGATTATGTCACAGTATTCTCTGTTTTCTGTTTAGTCCTCCTGTTTAAAAATACATCTAATCATAGTTAACTATGATCTAATTGCAATATCAACAAAACCTGGATGAGTTTAAAGAGAAAAAAGGGAAATAGGAATTAAGCAACACTAATCAGGGTTTGCATGGGTAATGGAAAACATGGGAAGTCCTGCAGTTGTAGATCCTCTTTTTCCAGGCCTGGCAAGTCATAGAATTCTCATTTCTTGAATGTTGCAATTAAGTGTATAGTTTTGATTAAAACTGCATTTTCTCAAGCTAGACACGCCTCCTCTCCCCGTTCATTGTTGTTGCATGATAATATGGCTAAATCTAGCCCCACTAAGAATCCCAACAATTTACACTACCTGTAAAATTACGCATGTGTCCAGCATAATTATCAAGGTGCACAAGGTGAGGACCAGGAAACTGATTTAGTATACTACGCTTAGGAAGCTGAGTTTAAACTGCCATTTTATTCAAACAAATTTCATAATGAGTACAAAGCTGTGGGATATTTGAGCTTATTTTAGGTCAACGGAAATGTACACAGCAAAACGCTCTAACGGCACTCACAATATTGTCTTTATACAGCGAAAAGAACAGCAACTACTAGATTACATAACGTGAAGGCGCCTACATCTAAAAACCCATTAAATTACCGAGTGGCTAGCTTCTGGGTATGAAACTTCTGGTGACTGCCAGAAATGTTACAGCAGCGATTCGTCTATAATCTATATGAGAAGTAGATACAGAAACCTGTGTTTAAGAAGAAAAAAAGAGTGTATTATTTACAGTTGATTTATCATTAATGGTTGAATTTTAAAAACCATTGAAAGGCTATTCGGTAACTGACCAGCATCTTACGAGCGTTCCACATGACTAGCATAAACAGAAGGGATAAAAAAACTAAATTACAAATAGCGCGGCGATATGAACAATACTAAACTTGATGAGTTACTTGAAGATATATTTGCCAATCGCAGAGATGTCTGGGACTTAACATATAGGATACTTCTACGAAAAAGAAATCTTCATGGCTGACACAATACTGAAGCTTAGACAACCTTAAAATTAAACAAGAAGCTCTTTCGAGCTTATAACCGCGCTTTAAATAAAAAATAACGAGGCTGAATTAGAAAGGAATAGATTTTATTTCCGCCGATATGTGGTAGCAAGAAAGTGATATATCGCTTCTCAGTCTGCGTTTCTGATTACATTCTTTGCATAGCGTGGGTTCAGCGGAGAAGGTCATGCCATTGACCTTTAGGAGGAATATAAATTTACATATGTTCCGAGATGAGTTTGGGGCGAAAAAAAACAGGTTTTGACGAGCGCAGTGCACATTCCAAAGCAGTCCTTGATGATTCATTGATTACTGTAGACACCACTGCACATCAATTGATTAAAGGGCTAGCAAAGAAGTCACACGAGTCACATAATTCGAGAATTGCGTCATCCACAGTTATTTTCAGTTCTGTGGTCATTTCCTTACCAATGACGTAGTCCTTGCATTCCTGACTCTTTGCCTGGCTTGCAAATATTTGATCTTCTTTACGATCTCTGAACTCGCTGCGACAAAACAGCCAAATAATTCACTTCATTTGCCTCAACTCACACGACACGAGATACTCGCAAAATTGCAAATAAAGTCATGACCGTCGCTTCTGGCCAAATTACCTCGTAAAGTAAACACGATCTTATTTGTCACGTAGCGAAAGTGAAAGCTACAAAGTCAGCGCATTCCATGGCGACGTAATACCTTTTTAGAGCAAATTAAAATATATATTCCACAGAAAAAAGAAGACAAGACCCTTAGCATTGTCCTCGTATTTATGCTTCAACAGCGTTTGGCTAGTAAACACACCCATGGCCACGCGGTTAATAAAACGAAAAGAAAATATTTTTACATGTCCATAACATTGTCCGTATATACGTCTCAACAGGTTTCGGCGAATAAACATAACAGGTTGCATAATTTACGCCTATGTTCAGTACGGCCGAGTGAATACGGCCGAGCGGAGGTCTGCGCCCCTCGACACGACAACGAAAAAAATAAACCAAAGGTAGATTATGAACCGCGCTCGGCCCATGGCCGCGCGGTTAACAAGGCTTACCTTGCGGTGTTGTCGTTTGTTTCCCTAGCTCGAACTCTCATATTGTAGGAATTAAGCCAGGAATAAGCCGACGAGGACAGCCTTCCATATGACGGGCTCTTGAAAAATATTCCTCCGCGATATGGACTGACACCCGCCACAAACTCTCCGCTCGGATTGAAGTTCACGCGGTGAGTATGCACGTATCTCAACCACTTATCTCGCTCACTTTTTATTGTAGAACCAAAATGAGCAGAGATACCTGCATTCATACCTGGTCTATTGCTGCATCCGTGTGTTACACAGCGATCGGGCATGATTCGATTCGAATAGAGCGCTAGATTCACGTTGCGAAACCAACTGACTGCGAACTACATAGAGATGTAAAATCAAAACACGCTGTGTGAGCCAAGTTGGTTAGGAGTATGACGTCACAAAGCAGCAAGGCCTTATGGGGTTGCAGGAACATGATTAAATAATGGCGGAGGAAAAATTCTCGAGAAAAACCGTGAAAAAAAAACACATTCCCGCGCTTGTTGGACAAAACGGCTTGGACAGGTGAGCAAGTACCACTTAAAGATTCAGAAAATGCAAAAACAATGAATTCGAAAAATTTCGTCGCAGTGGCACTTTAAATAGAAGAAATAGTTGTTATGCTAAACAAGAGGCTACAGTACAGCAGAGTGCAGCAGAAGAGAGTAGAATGTTACAGCTGTTTCCACAAAGGTTGTCCCACAATAGCGTAAAGGCGTACGCGACAATGCCATTTGATATTATGGGTAGAAAGAGTTTCGCGTTGACTTATTAAGGCTCATGGTGTTAATCAACAAGAAAAGGGAAGGCATATATACACCTGTTTGTATTGTTTCGATCTATGTCGTTGAAACAGCCAAAGCCTTAATCAAGGACTATGAACCCTCATTACCCATAATATCTTTCGACATTGTTGCGTACGGTTTTGTTGGACAACCTTTCTCGAAACGGCTGTACATTGCATAGTGTTAAGCATAGCATGGTACTTTTTCATGACTGTGTGATATTTAGCCACGTGCAACTCTCAAATGGCTCAACTTTATGTTACATTATGTAACACAAGCTACATTAAACTTGAGGGGCTCCGCTCAAAATCCTGTTATCCCCTGCACTATCGAGGAGCTACACTATGAAACAGCCTTCCAACTACAAATCTTTGCCAACATAGGAATCACTATTTTTTTTTAATCCTCATGATTTTTGTACTTAAAACGTAATAGCTTTTATTAGAAATGTGAGAGTAGTAGCACTTGTTTTAATAACACTAATACTGATACTGACTAACATAGTTCTTCTTTTGTTGGATTTGGTCGTTTTCCGAGGCCTTTTTCGCCGAATCTTGCCGCCAATCTCAAACAAAAGAAACAATGCAGACTATATTCAGTGTTGTCATGGTAACCTTGTTATACCCTCAACTTTTGTTTTTATAACACTAATCTCGGTTTTCATGTGACGTAGGTTTTAGTTGCATCAGATAAAAGATCCTATACAAACTTGGCGGTTTGGCAATGTTTTAGCTAGACAGGTTTCCTCTTTTGGTTATAAAGCACGTTTGAATTCCCCAGCTTTTACGATGCGTGACATGAAATGGCGGCAAGAAAAGGCTATCGCGTTGATCAAAAGATGAGCTATCGCCTTAGATATTGCTCACTAAATGGTGCTTGCACTAGAAGAAGCATTTATTTAAATGTCAGAGCTCTAGGGTATGACAATCATTCCAATAGCAAACCACAACAACGGCAGAAGTTTTTTTTACGTCACGGCCGCCACGTTTGTGTCTCTCCGAAGGGCACAAAAATGGCATCTCTATTCAAAGCTCTATAAATTTGGGTGACACACTTCTGCGAATAGCGCGCGAATGAAAAACAGCAGAGACCTGATTCTTGGTGAGGGTGTTTATATTGCAATCATGTATCATATCCCAGATTCTTGAATTTATTTATTAAATGGTTACGATTTTTAGTTTTGATCACATCACTGGTGAAAACCGAGAATTACGCGGAAATAGTGATACAGTCGAACTCTCGTGCGAAACCACCTCGGGAATTCGAAAAAGTGATCGTGATTTCAGCTGGTTTCTTACAAGAATACTCCCTCGTAAGCGACCACATGGTAAGGTATGGAGTGTGGTGGCTGACGAGAACTTCAGAAACTTATTAATAATTCATAAACACAAAACAGAAGAAATAATTGTTTAATGAGTGTCTCTTTCTCTGATATAGACATGGCTAAACTTTACGTTCAATTTTTTTTAGATCAAAACAACCATTAGCGCAGTGTACAATTTCACTAAAGCATTGATTTATGTGTCATAAAAAAGACTCTTGAGTAGTCCGTTAAGCCCCGGCCAAACGATCGCAACATGCCAACGCAACATATCGCTCAACATGTTGCACGCGTTTGGCCACCGTGTTGCGATGTGTTGCGACATATTGGCTGTTGTTCTTTCAAGTTTGGAAAAGGTCAAATATATTTGATTCAACAACACCCAACATGTCTCAACAGGGTGACCAAACGCACGTAACATGTTGCGCCCAACAATGCTTCGTTATGTTGTGTTGGCATGTTGCGACCGTTTGTCCGGGGCTTTACAAGAGTTTAAATCAAATTAAAAGTCCAGTTGTGCGATCCCATAAGTGGTCGCTTATGGGAACGGTCGCTTAAGGAAGATTTTTATCACAAAGCCTCTAGGGTATTCTTTACTGTTACACTTAGAAATTCTGTCGAGGTGTGATTTATTTATCACACATTGTACATATTCCAAGCAGTACGTCGTTAGACATTTATGTTTGCTAAAGAAGGCAACAGTAGTGGCCGAAACGTCCAGTGTATATTTTTTAGCCAGTGTCAGGTTTTTAATTCCTTTTTTCCAAACTATTTGAACTGTATTTAAACAAAAAAAAGAAGGACAACAATCTCACATTTACCAGATCACAAAATTGAAAGATGTGAGAATTGTAGGAGTATAAATCTAACTAAAATGTCTCTAAACTGTTGACGGTGTCGAGGACGCGTCCATCACGATGTGTGAAATTAATGATGTTTGGGTCAAATTAAAAGGAATAGACCGTAGCATAGCTGGTAGAGAGGGACCTCTACTAACTAACATCGCACATACGTAAAATAAGCGTTTGTTCTAATTATTCTACGAGCTTTAGGAATGACCATTTCTCTTCATTTTAGAATTGTACCATGTTTCATTAAAATTAAGATGTCAGAATTAATCGTCCAGATTTACAAACCTACTCGGGCACAGTCTCCTTCACATTGTTTTACAAGTGAATCAGAGCAAAACACAACCACTAGTCATTCTCATTGGAATTCACTCGAAAAGGCGTCCTCGAGTTGTTCGTGGCGCAACGCATCCTGGTAAAAGTGGCGCAGTGCACTCTGGTTAGCTGCAATCCATTGGTAAAAAGTGCTGAATTCGAGATTTTGTACTCCCTTCATGGGGAGCACACAATCTTTTTCAATAGGAAAAGAGTAAATAAGGGAATGAAAAGAACAAATAGAGTACCGTTTGTCTCCTGTTGTTATTTCTTAACGAAATAGCGACCTGAGCGACCTCGCAGAGAAAACCGCTACCTACAACTCCTGCGTAACGTACTGTAGCGTTAAACTCGTGCCTAGACCTTTTCGCGCCCCGCAAAAACATTTTTTGCTTTACATATAACATTGACAAGGGAGGCAACTCTTTGCCCAAACATTTTGAACGCGAACCGGATATATGCTCGAATTTCGAAATCTCCGTGCTTTCACGAAAGTAAACAAATACAAAACGAAGTCAAAAGATTTTTCTATAACTTGGCTGAATTTGCTTAACAGCCTTTTACGACCCAAACAACGGCTGATAAAGAGACTAGGCTGGCCATGCATTCCTTCAACTGTGAGTGGTGTCTTGGAATTACAGCTTAACGCTACTGCAAGGTGTAACTTCCTTGGCAAAGCCAGAAAAACCATGAAATGCACTTGTCAGAAAAATCTGAAAGCCGCCATCATAGTCGACCAAAACCGAAAACCAAAGACTAATCTGAAGAAAACCCGTAAACCGCGCAAGACAACAAAAACGAAAACATGCAGTTTTAAAGTGCCAAAACCGAAAAACCAAACCAAAGATCGGTTAGATCCCCAAAACCGAAAATCCCAATGCCCCCTCCTACAACGCTACACAGGAGTTGTAGGTAGTGGTCTTCTCTGTGAGGACGCTTAAGAAATAACTTCAGGAGACAAAGGCAAGCTATTCGTTCTTTCTTATTTCTTTATTTACTCTCTTCCTATTCAACAAGATTGTGTGATCCCTGTAATCCCTTCTTCATATTCTTCTTAAATCCTGTTTATGTTGATCGGCTTGCTCGCTACGCTCGCTCCGCAGCACTAAGTAAGGTGAATGAAGTAAATAGCGGGGGCTCAAAATAATCATTCCGGGGAAGCGTAAACAAAATTGGTAACAATGAATCTTTTTTTTTTGATAAAATACAGTGCAGTATGTAATAAAAATACAGTAATCATATGTCGGTAAATCAGCAGATGCTGTCGCATAAAAAATCTTCGAATGTTCTGATGCTTTTGCTTTTTTCTTATACTTTTGTCGACTGGCTTGTTTTGAATTTCTTAGTCGAAGTATTGGGATCATAAGCGGAAATAAAATCCAATACGTTTCCAGCTGTGTTGTTATGTAGGTACTCTGTTTTTGACAGGTTCGAAATAACGGGGTTGATTTAAAATGCAGGGCAAGAAAGATGAGTGCGAAATAGTGGGGAACTCGATATAACAGAGTTCGAAATAGCTAATAGTAAGTGACTGAAAACATAAGAGTATCCAGGGGATTTACCAAGGACTACGGTGAGGGGGGAGGGAACTTCGGGGAGACTTCGAATTAACCAAGTTCGAAATAGCGAGGTTCCACTGTATTAGTATTGGTATTCTGTCTAGTATTAGTTCAAGTGTTCGTGTTCATGTTCGTTTTAGTGTTAGTGGTACATTTATTTTGACACCTCTGTGCATTGTCATGTTGCTTCCCTTCCTTACTATACATGTATAGCAACTAGTTTCGAAGCTGGACATTTCTTTAGGTGGCATAGCGTACCATAACACAGCATTGTTCTTGTCTTTTCCCAGGAGGTTTCTACTCTGACACTTTCGGCTATGTGAGCGAAGGCTGTAAGAGATGTCCAAATGGCTCTTTTGTTGCATTTGACAAAGCACCTGGAAAGTCTCATTCGGATTGCAAGTCATGTCCTTCAGGTAAGGTGTTATCGTAATCACTGTGAAATGGATGTTATGCGTCACTCACTCATAGATGACTTTAAGCTGTGGTTATCTAACCGGTACCTAGTAAAACCAGTATCCTATTGAGACCTGACTGTGCATAGGATTTTCTTTGCATGGACCTCATTCGGTTGTGAAATATTTGTCTCACCAAGCCTCGTAATTCTGACTCTGAAGTACTTTTTTTCCTATGGCGTCACGTTATTATGCAGTGGGAGAGGTCCAACTTGTTGGATAACAACGCAATATTCGTGCTCATTAGACAACATGTAGCTCAAGCTTTGTTCGTGAGCGTCATTATCCAACCTACAAGCTTTGTCTAAACATCTCTTAGCTAGTAGTTAGCCTTGAGCTTTTTAAGAGAATAAGGTCTCTCTAGAATCACTGTGAAAGATCGTCGAGACGTTATCGACTATTCAATGATAGTAAATAACCAGGACAAGATTTCGACATACAGTCCAACCTCAGCTTGCGGCCACCTACCACAGCGGCGACAATCCATACAATTGCTCTTATTTTAATCTCCATACATGGGCCATCACCCCTACACAACGGCAACGGCCGCTAAAACTCCTCCCAACGGGTCAAAATAACCTCTCAACACAGGCAATTAATCAACGACCGACGAACAATGTATACTGGCAAAACCCCATTATTTTTTCCTATAAAGGGTCACCAAACGTGGTTTGTACCGCGCGTGGTTAGCTGCAAAATGTTTTCATGATTGATATTATTACATTGTTCAATTTCATTTACCCTGCTCAACATGGTGTCAGTAAAAAATAATACAGTGCTTTTTGATCTCCAACAGGAACAGAAACTGACTTCTTTGCTGGATACCGTGCTTGTAAATGCTTAGAAGGCCAATATCGAACTCACATGTTCAAACAATGTTCTAATTCCAAGTGTGGTCAAGGGGGACTGAAATGCCAAGATGACTATGCTTCATTGAAGTCTGGTCATTGGTGGGAATGGCTAAATGAAACTCACAAAAGTCGTTACCAAGTTTTCATTAAGAATCTTCTGGCATCGTCGCCAGTTCTGGATGCTTTCCATATACAATATCCGTATGCTATACCAACGCCTCATAAGTGCCCAGTTAAAGAATCATGCAAGGGGGGCTTAGATTCCCCGTGTGAGAATGGGTACGAAGGTCCACTTTGCAGTGTTTGCAGTGCAGGATACTTCAAACAGTTCAAAAGATGCAGACGATGCCCATCAAAGAAATGGGTTGCTGGTCAGATATCCATAACCCTGGTCGTTGTATTAATTGTCATCGCCGTTTTGGTGTGGACGAGCCGAAGAAAAATTAAAAAGAAAGAAGAAGGCCGTCTTATGGATACCGTTTTTTCAGAGCTCAAGATCGTAATCGGCTTTTATCAGGTCACGAGCGGTCTGCTGGATGCGTTCTCTTACATAAAATGGCCTAGTTCTCTTGAAAGCATCGCGAGGTATTCAGAATTTCTTCAGTTGAATGTGTTGCAAATAGCACCTGTACAGTGCCTTTTTCCTAAATTGCGCTTGGATGCCTTTGGAAGCCTCTTTGCAATAATGGCAGTAAACGCTGGTGTCATTTGCTTTGCTGGCATTGCTTACGGAGTGCTTAGGCTTGTGATCCTTAGAAAGTACAACCTGGAGGACGGAGAAAAGTCAAAAAGAGTCTCTCAGTCAAAAGAGCTGGTGTACAGGACTATGGTTTTCTTCCTGTACATAACGTACCTCAGCACGTGCTCTAAGGCAGCCAATGTCCTTCCACTGGCCTGTAGGAAACTTTGTTGGGATGGCAAAGAAGAGCTGTGTTCCAAGTACCTGAAAGCAGATTACAGCGTGCCTTGCCGAGGTCAAAAGTACAATCAGTACCTTATCGTGGCATACATTTCTACTGCCTACGTGTTGGTCCTTCCTGTTGCCGCATTCATTGCCATCTGGAAACAACGAAGAGCAGCAGTGACCAAAGAAGATGCAGAGAGATCACAGGATCAGGCCTCCAGTCAAGAAATGATCTCTGCAATGGGTTTCCTTTTTGCAAATTACAAAAGCGGTTCGTGGTATTGGGAACTGGTTGAAACGGCTCGTAAATTGATCCTGACAAGTGGTCTTTCTTTTTTGGGACAAGAGAGTAGGTCCTATATCGGTTTGGCATTGGTCATCACTGGGTTGTATGGGTT
>Ga0126343_10000614_pt1 | contig 14358 bp, 9 predicted proteins | sample Cyp2metagenome_FD_92531 | JGI IMG/M metagenome (GOLD analysis project Ga0126343, IMG submission 92531) | Coral microbial communities from Lord Howe Island, Old Settlement Bay, Australia - Cyphastrea 2 metagenome | ecosystem: Host-associated > Invertebrates > Cnidaria > Coral ... | reverse complement strand
TGCCCAATCACCGGTGAACACGTTGGTATCATTTTTGAGACACAATAGGTCACCATAGCAACACCATGACCTTCTAAAAACACCCTTATTTTTGGCTTTAAGCTCTTATATTTGAAAAACGGCACGGTGAAATTTTTTCTTAATATCAAATTTTGATAAGCAGGATAAGATGCAACTTTTGGCAAAGTTTAAAAAAATTCTGTACATGGGGTTCAGAACCACCTTAAATTTTCGAAAATTTAAGATGGCTCTGAACCCCATGTACATAATTTTTTTAAACTTTGCCAAATGTTGTGTCTTATCATGCTTATCAAATATTGATAATAAAAAAAATTCACCGTGCCGTTTTTGAAATATAAGCTCTTAAAGCCTGAATTAAGGTTGTTTTAAGCAGGTCATAGTGTTGTTATGGTAACCTATTTTGTCACAAAATTAATACCAGCGTGTTCACCGGTGATTGGGCAGTTTTGGATGCCATGATTGTATCATCAAGTCATGAAGAGTGGTAATAAGGAACCATCAAAATCTACGTCTTGGAAAGCACTGGCAACTGTTATGAGCCACCTTAAATGAGACTTACCTGTAAGTTGAAGTTTGACTGTAATTCTCCGAGATACCAGTCACGAACTAGGGAGTCACGTGCCCTACCCATTTCGTTGGGTTAATATAGCTTACTCCGCTACTTATTTTTTCCCACCCCTCATTGTTTGCAATCACTCGCTTTCTTTAAAGACTGATCGCTCGGGCTACTCGCACATATCTTAGGTGACTCCCTAGTTCGTGACTGGTATCTCATAGAATTACAGTCAAACTTCAACTTACAAGCTCGTTTAACTTATAAATTATATCAGGTAATCAACTTAAAAGACTTACAAAGAAGAGTCCCCGGATGCCCGTAACGCAGATAAACAGACATCAGCTACAATGCATAAGTTTTATTGCACCAAGTCAATTCACAAAACTTCCCAGATCGTTCCCTTCACCGGTTTATGATCGAGTACGTCCTGTGTTATACAAGATCAGTTCCCAACACATCAATTATTGGCCGTCAGCGTTATTACTGGGACTGTGGGACTTCTTCAATGATCAAGCGCGACACTGAATTCCAGCCTGTATAACCGTTAGAGTCTCCATATCCAGCGCAGTTTTCAATGTTGATTCCAAAACGGATGTTTCCCTTGTGAATGTTGTCACAATAGCCTTCCATTGCTCCAGGTCTGTGGTCGTGGTTGCTAGTGCTTGCCATCCACCATGCGACATCAATGGGCAGAGGACCGCTGCACTCGGCGCCATTGAAGGTGATGAACCATCGCTTACAACAGTTGCTACAGTGGCCTGCGTTGCAAGCGTTCTCGTACGAAGCGAACGAAATTCGGGCCACGCGAAGGAGTTTTTCGCATTCGAACCGCGCAAAAAATTGGACGAGAGCAAAAAGGTGGAAGGAAGGGGGTGGGGGAGGGGAAAGAAGGCAACGCTTGCCCGCAAACCCCTTGATTTTGAAAAACGCCCACTAGTTTTCACGGTTGAGTTCATTTATTTATTGTCAACTTTGTCACCGAGCTAAAATCACAACAGTGCTACATGTATTCACATACTCGTTTAGAGGGCAATACGTCAAATGTTTCTTGTGAAACCAGCTTTTCCTGTGTTTTAACCGTTCATTAGCTTGACGCTCACTTCATGCTATTCCAGGTTGCTGCTACAAAGAAATTTTAACCATTGAATTATAGAAACAACCGGAAATCGGAATCTTTGTTTGAAAATTGCCTGCGTGAAATCGGAATCCTTTTTTTTGAAAATTGCCAGCGCGTGTAAATTCGCTTTCACGGGGAAAACAACAATCAGTCGTTGGCTTCTTAAATTCGGTCTTTCGTTTTCTGGACACGAAAAACGACTCACTAAAGCTAAGCGAGGTTGCCATATACAGTGTAAGATTATCAAAGTCTGCTACTTCCTGTTTGTTCTTCGCGCACGGTAGATAATTATAACAGCAGATGAAAGATCTTAAAAGCTTTCGCTGAATCCAGCGGGTAATAGAGCCACAAAATTTTTAACCTCTAAAACATGGCGTCTTCTGAGTAAATTCGAATACGTGTCATCCACGTCAAGTCTCATAGATCTTCGCTAAGGCTAGCACAAGTTCACAAACCTTCCTCATGACATTGTGCAAGTCACGCACGAGTAATTACTGGAATCATTCAAGCAAAATTGATACACTTGTCAATCAAGATGACCACGCCACACCAATCAGGAGCCCCGTTCGTGGGCGAACGGGTTTTTCAAAATCAGGGGGTTTGCGGGCAAGCTTTCGCTTCTTTCCCCTACCCCACCCCCTTCTTTCAACAATTTTGCTCTCGCCCCATTTTTCGCGCGACCCAAATGCGAAAAACTCCTTCGCGTGGCCCGGATTTCGTTCGCTTCGTACAGGAACGCTTGCTACGCAGGCTATTGCTGCAGTAGAGATAAAAGTTTTCTTGATAAACAACATGGAGAGCGGTGTTATCTTTCCTCTTGTCGAAAACACAATCCTACAAAATACAAAGGCAAGGAGGTGAATGGGATACCAGATTCCAAGTTGAACACAAATGTGGTACGTAAAATGTTTTTTCTTAGTGCGACTGTTTTATTGAACTAAGAAATACATTTAATTGCTGCTATTAGCCTCGGTTTATTCAGGTACTGATCAAAAATATCCTTCACTTTATTATTTGCATAGCAAAAGAAATTATGTGAAGATCAAATCAAACATGACACATATAGTTTATCTTTTGTAAACTGAAAACTAACATGAATGAATACCTTGATAAGTGCAATGTCACGGCTGTCTTCACTCTTCCACGCACACTGTTTCCAGTTTCTGTGGTCAGCGTCTGCACCATTTTCCCCGACATCTCCTTTCTGACCACGTGACCCCGTGGAACCAATCATGCCTTTGTCACCTTTTGCTCCGTCACGACCGTCGCGGCCTGGTAACCCGTTATGTCATTTGCGACCAGGAACACCAGCGAGACCCGGTGATCCTTGCAGACAAGTGTTGGTATTCTGTGTGATTAAAGAAGTTAGAACTGTAAATGTTAAAAACATGCAGTAAGAGACGATTTGTAGAACAAGAAGACACAAGAGAAGATGCCTAAAAAGCCGGCGTACAAATGTGAGACTTTCACAATGCCGTCGTTTGACTACAACTAACAAATTGTTTCATTTTCCCTTTGTTATTTCAATTTTGAACAAGCTTTTGGGTTAACTGCAACAAAGAAGAAGGATTCTGGTAGTTTAGAGTATTCAATGGGAGTACAGGTGGATTTCATCTTAAGATTTACAGTAGCTCTACCATTTTTCCCTTATGAAATTAAGATTTTGTTCTATATATTTATCTGAGGGAGCCCATTCTCTATAAGCCCGCTGGCTTCTTTTGGGCTTCCTCGCCATGAGAATGTAAATAGTTAGATTATTTTTTCTTCTTCTTCTCTCTCTTGTACCCCTTATGGCAAATAAATAAACTGAAACTGAAACTATTCACATGACGCCATCATGTAAATCAGCTATTGAGTTAGCTATATATATCAGCTCTGCCAGAGCGGTTTTGATTCGACCACAAGGAAAGCAAGGCGAAATTCAAATTCATGATATGTAGTCTACTTTTCGTTCAGTGAAGACAAAAGCAGCATTATATGACTTCAGTGTTCAAGTACAAAAAAATTTAATCAAAAGTTTGAGTGATCTGGTTTTGCTGAAATTATAAATTTTCATGTCATCACGGCCTCTTTTAGTGGGAAATATTACGGCAAGTGGCTACATGTTAAGGCATAGTAATGCGTGAGTGTTGAGTTAAATTTATGGAACAATTGGAAGGAAACTTGTCTCCCTTTCAGTACTTTCCATCCCACCACCAATTCTAAATCGGCTCAGGATGAAAACGGATGAAAACAGAAATATTTAAAACAAATGTAACAGACGCGACATTGAAATGTTAAAAAAATGAAATCCACCTGTACCCCCATTGAGACGGTTCCTTTTCAGTTATTTTCGTAACTTTCACTTGTAACAGACGCGACATTGAAATGCTAAAAGATGAAATCCACCTGTACTCCCATTGAGACGCGTTCTCTTTTATTTTCGTAACTTTCACTTTCTCTCACTACTCCGTTTAGAAATATTTTAGCTTGTTGAAAATCAATTCGCTGAAATGAACTACGTACCTCTTAATGTACATGGCGTATGATGACTCGTAAATTCCATGCAGTGGCCCGTTGAAGGTCGATATAATTTGGATGGCATTTGTCACTTCAGATGTGGACGATATTAGCGGATTTTGTTGAGTCATATTTTAGATGGTTTGATTTATAGCGAGATCTACTTAATGACACCCATCGCTGTTGGCTTGAAAAAAGCTGACAGTGAAAATATTTGGAAGAATAAAGCAGTTTAGGTTTCGCTTATATAGAATTTGTTTACAAATCCACACGTTGTCAGGATAGAAAATCACGTACAAGAAGCGGCAAAGGGACCACTATAAATAACGGACAGCTTCAAAACACTAATAATTAGGCAATGATCACAAGGTAAATTTTACCTTGATAGAAGTGGAAACATCCTTGTCACCATTCGATGCTCCTTCAGAGGGCAGCAACAGACAAAATAGAACGAAAAGAACACTACTTGTCGCTTTCATCTTCAGGAAAATTTACAGATCGCGAGTGAGAATAAAAAAACCCAACACTGAAATACAACTGTTGTGCATGCACAAGGTAACTCTGACTTTCAGGCTGAGCATCTGCTGTTGTGTACTCTAGTCCCTTTAATTCCTAGGCAACTGGGAAATTTTTCATCTTGGGATAAGAATATATCGAACAAATTGAAGTCGAATTTCAACGCATTTAAGAAAATAATTCGCAGTCCTTGGTCTCAGATCTGATAGATGGTCATAGATGCTCAGCTATGAAACTTTCATCCTTCTCTCGCACACCGGCTGGATTTTCTGTTCTTGATAATCACTCGAAATTAAACTCTATCCGGGTTACTCAAAACTATCATTACTCGATCATCATTTGATTTTATAGCGACTCCACTTGACAACTCTCGTAGTCTTAAAAAAGTTTGATGAATGTTCCCTTCTGTCACGGTCGAAATGGAATGCAATTTCCTAGCAGGAAAGAGAGTGATCGCCCTCTCCTACCATGTTTACTGCATTAAGAAAAGTGATTACTATACAATGACAATGATAATCGAGTAATAGTTTTATTGAAGATAACCAGCAACAGTTACAGCAATGAAATCCTTGGCAAATTTACCAACCCTTTTACCAACTTATAGAGTACAGATTGTGTTAACAAAAGCCAGGCAAAAGTGAAAAACATAGCACTCCAGGCCATTCCCTAACCCACTGCAGCTGTCAGCGTTTTGGTATGAAGAAACAACGATTTACTGAGAAGGCGGGACTTCCTCGATAATCAAGCGGGACATAGAATTCCAGCCTGTATAACCGTCAGAGTTTCCGAATCCAGCGCAGTTTCCAATGTTGATCCCTACGCGGATTGAGCCCTTGTGAATGTTATTACAGTAGCCTTCTATTGCTCCGTGCCTGTGATTGTTTTGGTTACTGTGTCTGATAAAGTTCACTGCGTCAATGGGAAGAGGACCGCTGCATTCAGCACCGTTAAAGGTGATGAACCATCGTTTACAGCAGGCGTTACAATTTTCCAAGTGGAAATTGCCTTGAAAAACAACGCGGAGAGCGGTGTTATCCTTCTTCTTGGTGAAAATGCAATCCTAAAAAGAGAAATAAGCCATCACAGCAGGACGATTTTTCACTCACGATATGTGAAACTGATAATAACAGGACTGGTACTTTGATCCAAAGAAAAATAGAATCTTAACTTCAATAATTTGGTTTGTTCTACTCTTTTCAAAGTAAATTCGATTTCCAGTCAATGAATTGATAAAAACGCCTTTCCTAGCAAAATCTGAAAATTCAGAGTTCTTAAAATAAACTTCTATGTTTTGGGTCGTTTTGTAAATATTTTGGTGATTTTTTGGTATATTTGGAGATAAATAGATTTTCTCAAAGGATCAGTAAAATTTATTGAGAAAGGAAATTTTGAAGATTTGGTGTTGTTTTATATTAAAGTTTGAAGTTAAAATTTGGTAGATACACACCAAACAGTTGCCCAACAACCTGGGGTGCCATTGTGGGGTCGGGCAACTGTCTGGTCGTGTTCCATATTCTTTTTCCCCCCTTCAATCTCTCTTTAAACTTCCTAAAATTTCACTTTAATTCACGTGTACCCCCGCCTTAATAGCGAAAATTAACTCAGACAGGGTCGTGGGCTCCGATCCTGACATAGAGAAATGAAACTTCCTTACAGATTTGTAATCTATTAATGTCTGTCTACCTTGACAAGACCAATGTCACGGCTATTTCCCCCCTTCCACGCACACTGTTTCCAGTTTCTGTGGTCAGCTTCCGAGCCCTTTGGTCCCACGTCACCTTTTAGGCCACGTAAACCAGACGGACCAGCCACACCCCTTTCCCCTTTTACACCACTTGATCCGGGAGGGCCAGCCACGCCATTTTCGCCCTTTGCTCCATCTCGACCGTCGCGGCCTGGTAACCCGTTATGACCATTCAAACCATTACTACATGAAGCACATCCTCTGCACATCGACTTGAAAGAAAAAAAAGTGTTCTTAATATCTGAATGTTTTAAAGTTAACTTTAAACTGAGACGAAAATTGCAAACGTGCTAATTTACTTGCTAAAGGCACGATATTATCCTTCTCTCATAGCAAGACCTGAATAAAGATATTCAAGACTATCAATGTATGTTACCATGTTGATCAAGAGTTAAAAAAACTTCACGACTTCAAAGCGGGAATCAAGTCAGTTTCCTGCTTCACCTACATGAAAAAATTATTTGCTTGCTAGTTTTTTCTAACCATGAATGGTCTTTGCTTTTCATCTTCTGAACAATTTCTACATTTAATGCATGGGTGCTTTCCATTTGGCCAAAAAATCCTGAAATTTCGGTTTGAAGTTAAACGGTAAGGCAATTTTCAGGAAATTCCCTTCGGAAATTGTGGAGTACCTCGAGGTAGTCTTCTTTTTCCTTTCGGACTCGAACGACCTAACAGTTGCCAGACTCTCATTTGCCGGAAACAATTACGAGAAACTGAAGTGCAAAGGTTAAGCGTCATCTCGTTTGGCTGGTTTGCTGATTTTGGAAAAATCCTTACCATCATTATTGAACGGTCATCCCAACCGGCTCATTCTGACAAGTGGTAAGAACCCCAATTTTACCTTTGAATCTTAATGTATTAAGCATGCCATAGATAGGAAATTAACGTTTGACTCTTTTTGAATGAAGTCCTCAGATATTTCCTTTGACATTATCATATTAGACAGCGACAATAAATCTTTTTACCGTTCATGTCAGTATGATGGGAAAAAGGGTAAGAAAAGCTATGCAAATGTGATTTTTGTTTTTCTGTATTGCCGTGTAATTGAAGAGGAGAAAGTTGAAACAGTCTTTTGTTGTTTATGTAAAAACGATTGAAATAACTGCAGTGTTACTGCCTGTGGTCTTCATGTTAACGTCGGCTCTATTTAATTCGCGGAGTCCTAGCGACGAAAGATCTAACAGCTACAGCTCTTTTTGGTACAGTGATTTAAACGAACGAATCAAATTTCTAAGTGAATGCGAAATCTTTCCTTCTAGTTTCGGCGAAGTATTTTCCATATTTTTGAAAGCGCAGTTAATGGGTAAAGGCCTTTAAAATTGCAAAGAAATTGCCCCCAAGAGCGACGGAATGAGATTTACTGTAAATGAAGGATTGATTTTATTAGCTCAGTGTTCAATGATGCAAATAGATTACTTGTTGAAGTTTTTCTCTCCGCAACAAATCAACTTTAAAAAGAAAAACTCCTTCCTTCCTTTCACTCCCTCACGATCATCAAAAAACCGTTTTGATGTCAAAGGAAAAATCTGCGGAAATTTCAAATTCTGTAGCTTTGCATTTCTGCAGTCGGAATAATTATTCCGCAGTTTAAGCAATCAAAAACCAAATGTTTTTTCTACACTCAATAAACATCCGTTTCAGTTCAGTTTTGGTTGTGGATCAAACAGGCCCTATAAAAGTGAGTGACAGACAAGAAGAATTTTTCTTGCATTATGTTTACACATTCAGTTTAGCAATACATAATTTTTCCTCTTCGCCTTTCGAAGGTTGTTGCTAACAGAGGCTTTAGCCGGATATCGTCACAAAATTTCCCGTAACTCGCTTCAAATTAAAGAGATGTGGGTCAAAAATTGTTTATGGCAAATTGTTGAAATCGGTTGAATTATCGTCCTCCCATGAACTCGACAATTAGTACGTATGTTATGTGGGATGTACAGAATCTGTTGTTTATAGAAAAAGGACATTGAAATAATTAGGAAAAAACAGCTACAAAAAAAAACGTGTACCTCCAAGAGCCTTTGTTAACTACGTTCAGCCGGTTCACAAAGATTATTAGAACTTCGCTCGTGTATTTGATAATTAATACCTTTTACCTACGGCTTGAGCATAATTTTATATTCATATTGTAAATTAATTCTGAAAAGGCCCTTGAGGAGAATTAATAAAGTAATGTATTGTATTGTAGCCAGCTTAATTACGGAATAAAAACAACAACCGGTGCTACATCGTATTCTACGAGCCATGACAACTGACTCTTGCAAAATTAATCACGACGATAACTAGATTTGACTACAATAAAAATACGCGGTTTTCATTTTACCATTCACAGGTTTTATTGTCGCTGATGAAGTTCAGTTGACTTGAGCGAAATATTCCACTTTTAACCTTTATTATTGCGCTCAGAGAAGTTCGCTATTTCATGTTATTGTTTTAATAGATTAACTTGATTTGAGTATTACAGCATATATCCAACTTGTCATGTAACACATGTTGAAATTTGATTTAACTATTCGTTCGTATGAAATTTACAACGAGGATTTTGGAAGTCGCTATCGCTGTATTTTTGTGGACGAAACTAAAATTAGGATGTTACCTCCTTCATGACTTGACCCTGTGTTTGAGGATTGTAGCTTTGCTAATGGCAAAGTAACTATCACAGTTTCTATTTTCACACTACAACAACGCAAAATCTGACTTGCAAAAAGATCGAATCAAACAAAGTTCGTCAATTCCATAATTTATTTTTTTCGAATACTAAGGGAGTACGCGAATAGCGATGGTGGCCGAAACAAGCGGTGACGGATCAGATGAAGAAGCCAAGGTTTCGCTCGCTCGCTATATCTGAAATCTTACCTTGGGCAAGGGAATGGTGCTATTTCCTTCAATCTGAAAGAAGAACGGGGCAACCAACAACCAAAGCAACAAAAGCACGGCGCTGGATTTTTGGAACATGGTTATTTCTTCAATTTTACCGACAAGTTTAACGTTATTTGATATCTCAGAAAGCCTGTGATGACTGAACTCCGAGCCTAAACAATTCCATGGAGACAAAGCGTCTTTATTCGTTTACTGGATCCGTTAAACGAATAAAGAAGCTTTGTCTCCCTCTGAGTGTTGTTTGGGCTGAGAAATTTTTCATGTTCGAATAAACTGTCAATGGTTAAAGAGTAATTGTCTCTCCACAGAAAAAGAAAACATAGAGATCAAGTCATTTCCACAACTGACAAAACTGTCTGAAGCAAGTGTCACAGATTAATGTCACAGATTAATGTCACAGATTACTGAATGTTGAGGAGTCTATTAGTCTTTTACCATTTATTCCTTTCTTAGTTTATATTCACTGTCATTGACGAATCGGATGTATTAAACATCGAATTTCAACACAGTCGAGAAAATTCTCTGCAGTAATGTCAACGTAATTAAACTTATTTTGTTTGCGACTAGGAAATAACTCAATGTAAATCTAGCTAAATCTGTGTAAAAAAAGCTACCGAAAGTGGGTAATAGTCTGTAAAGCAAACAGAATTTTGATACGGAATTATTCACAGGATATGTTTGATATGCTAAGCTAAAATTCTTGCTACAAAGCGGCTTGAACGCATGTACACAGAGTTGCTCGTGACGTTTTCCGCTACATAGGGTCATACCTTCCCAAATTTTAACGGTTATACTTTTGAAAATGTATAGCATACGACACTTCAAGTTCATAAAATTGTTCTTTGCCTGAATGCAGCGAAGCGTAATGAAACAAAAGATAAATGGTTTCTTGAATTCCCAAGCACAGGTGCATTTGTCGGCAGTGTGTTTTGAGTGCCGGCATGAGATTTTGAGAAGAAGGGGTGATATGAAAAGTAGCATGTATACCTTTGCTGAACAGTAAACAAGTTTCATTGTGGATTTTTTACAGGCGGACACTTCAATTCTTAGCTCGTACTTCCTATCTCCTCCGCACGGCGCGGGGCTGTCGTGGTCGCCCTGCTTCAGTTCGTCCTTGTGTTTCGAGAGTCAACGCGGACATTCAAGACCCTGTTGTCCGGTCGTCCAGAGCTAGGTTGCATCGAAGTTCAGGCCTTCGTAGTTCACATGTTGCAGCTTTAAGCGGTTCTGGCCGTAGTTCTTCGCCCTCGCGAAGGAGTGTTCGCGAGCGTTCGCACCGTGGACTGTCGTCCCACTTTTTGCAGCCCTGAGCCCCCAACTTGGGCGACGGAAATTTTAAAGGCCCTGGAGGTGAAAACGGAGGAAGTCAAGGTTGTCAATGAACAGCTCGACTCAAGAGCCCGAGTTCAAATATAAGAGTATCTGGAAACAGATCAAGTTCAATACCGACGCCAAGGACAAATTCAACCAGAGTTAGAGAGGGCTGGGGCGGAAGACGCGATCACTAAGATTGCCAACGAAGGTATGTCACTCCTTGATAACAGAAACAGGCTTATTTCTATTGCTGACCGGGATGGCTGGGAAGTGGAAAGATATTTTGAGGCGAACCCACTCACTAAAAGTGACGAGGAAGAAAAGAAACTTCGTGTTGTGCGCAAGCAAGCAGAAAGGTCTCGGGAGAAGCGTAATCGAAAAAATAGCCTGAGAAGCAAAATGGAAACTCGTTGAAAGTCCCAGTCTACATCTATAAGTTTCAGTCTACATCCAAAAGCGGCCCCGCTGTAAATTTTGGCCAATCACATAGAATCGTGGATTTTCGCCCGCGTATTGGTTAATCCTGTTCCGGAGAAAAAAGCTTCTGTTTGTCGCTGGTTTGGTTGCAGCAAAGCAGGCCATTTTATCAAGGATTGTAAAGTTTCCTCTTCCGCTAAATGACTGGCTGACTCTGTTTTTGACGAATTTTCGGATCACGGCGAGGCTGAGCTTGACACGGGCATTTTCTCAGTTTTTTGGATTAGAGGCGCTTACGCAAGTTTTTGCATGGTTGGCGCTCTGTTGGGGCCTCTTCTTTTGTTCTTAGAGTTATTGAAAGCGGTTATAAATTACCGTTTGTTTCGATTCCAGTGAAATGTTTCTTTAGTAATCATAAAAGCGCTGTTGATAATAGAGTTTTTGTTTGTGGTGCTATGGAGCAATCGTTGTCGGCGGGTAGCTAGCGCGGTGGAAGTCAAACACAGTATCCTTGCCGCAGGTGGACATGCTTAACAAATTTTGGACAGTACCCTTTTGGTATCCAAGCGATTACCTATTTATTATACAGTAAATACCTTTTACTCAATGAACATTGCCTTATCTTGTATCTTTATACGCAGTTGCCACTGATTGTGAATTGTCTCCTTATCCCGCATCGCATTTCTCGTTGTCAGTTTTTTGGGTGCGGGGAGTTCAAAGATGCATGTCTTAAAATGTTTATCCTCGCTATTTAATATTTTTAATCAAGCTACGGTGGCCGAAGATCAAGACTTTATATTATTCGTTTATTACATATATCAAGAAAGGAAAATACTTAAAAATCAATTTTGTATCATATAAACTTTAAAAACAACACCGAAGTTCTAGAAAATGAAATAGACTAGAGCTCCCCGTTGTAGAGACGATTTCCTTTTTTCTTAATTCTCTTTTTTAATTACTACTTCATTTTGAAATAATTTGGCTTCTTGATGAAAAGGGCTGATGATGCCTCAGATTCTGGACCCGTCCACACCAGGCGGAGGAATTTGAAAGGAACCAATAATAGGCGACAGAAGCGCTTGAGTGCACTCGTGAACATGCGCATAGCAATCACCATTTCGGCCGCCATTTTGGATTCGTGTTTGAGGAAGACTCGGGCAGACAAATCACCTGATTATCGTGACGTCATCGTTTTTGAAAAGCTCCGTTTTCAAAACGTTTTCCGTCCACACTAAAATGCAAAGCTTCGTTTTCAAAATGTTCTCTGTTCACACTAGAACGCAAAGCTCCGTTTTCAAATTCCTCCGTTTTCAAAAACGTTTAGGAAAAGCTCCGTTTTCTGTGGACAATTTCTCTCGTTTAATGTGAACGGAAGACCTAACCAGAGAACTAAAGCTCTGTTTTCAAATTCCTCAGGAGTAGTGTGGACAGGGCCTCTGTATAATAGTCCGTTGAGGTCGGTATAACTTGGATGGCTATATTACTTCGGATGTGGACGGTTTTAGAGAATTTTGTGGAGTCACTGCACGTTTTGGATGGTTTGATTTATAGCAGGATCTAGCCGCTTTCTATTTGGTGGCAACCATCATTGTTGGTTTCGAAGGGTGCTAACAGAGAAACATTTGGAACAATGTAGCACTCATTTTAGACTTAGACTTATTGAAAAGTTCACGTACACAGCTATGAGGCTGTCAGGAAAGCCATCGGCAAGAGCACTCCAGTGCGCTATTAGATGTATTTACTTGATAATGATATAGCAGGGCCTAGGGTAAGGGTCCAAGAAAACTTTAAATAAGAATTATTTTTATAGACACTGGCAAATTTTATATGTTAAATAAAAGGCACAATTGGACCTTCCTTCTGCTTGAATTTTTTTCTTTACCTTCTTCTTTGAACGAATTTTTTTTCTTGGCATTTTCGCTTGCATGAATTTTTTTTTCCACCCCTCCCATCACTTTTCTAATGGTCCGTCCATTATTCAACAAATAGGCCTTGCTGATGAGCAAGTTGCGCAGTGGGACTTCCAAAGCAATGCAACTCTTGCCAGTCCAACGGAACCTACCTTTGTTTTGAAAGTTCCACTGCGCAACTTGCTCACCAGCATCTGCGATTTTGTACCATGTGACCGGATAGTGCAAAGGGCCTATTGAACAATGTTTTTGTGTTACTAAATGCCTGTGATCTTACTTTTGAAGTCTCAGGAATGCTGCAAATGGCGTTTTATCGGGAAAAATCGCAAACATTGTTTTGGGGAGGGGAGGGGGCATGGCTCCGGACCCCCTTTATAGATCGCGCCAGAGGAACAGGGCCGTCACTCGCCTTCCATTGGTGATGAAGGTTACGTCAATAGTGTGCAATCCCCCCCCTCCCCCCCTCTTGCTTTCAGAAATTCCTGGATCCACCCCTGGAAATGCTATTTTTTCGCTTAAATCGCAGTGCTAAAAGAAAGGAAACTGTAGTTACTAGATTTTTAGTCCCAAGCCCATGAATTAAATTGCGCCGGCGTGCGTTGTGAAGGCATGCTATAAAATCTGGAGTTTGTTTTATTTCTCAACCAGAAACCCAAAAATATATAATAACGCATGATTAAAAAGGATAGCAGTATCAATAGTAGTTATTTGTCGTTTCTCTACATAGCTCCGCGTTAATTAAACAATGTAGCTCTTGATCCTTTTCATGAGCGAAAAGGACCGCTCAGCTTCCGCACAACTGATTGGTAAGGTGCATGCAATGAGAAGAAGACGACGGATGACTGGAAAAGCATACAGGTCACACGCACCAAATGCTAGTAGAAGAAGTTTGGAAGTTCCTTCCCTGCTGACTGCCACATTGTTTGCCATCTTCGCGGCTCACTCCCAAGAGATTTGGGAAATGGAAGGTCATTCTACCAAAACAACATGCCTTCTGTTGCTTTAGATAGCTCCATTTGAGGGTATTAGGTAAAGCAAGGGACGGGCGTTGCCGCCCTCGTCAAAACATCGCTCTTGCATTTGAATAATCAGGGAGTCAAGAGGGGGAACAGCCACAGATTTTTTGTAATGATCAAGTTATCAAGTGATCAAGTGGGCTAGAACTATCTTTCTGGGAATAGCTTCAACAATTCCAGTTTCTCAGCAAGGTCTAATATTTCTTTGTACCAAATTTGAAAGTCGCCGTCAATGGTTTTTCTAGCGGACTTGACGTTAACCATCATGTAAGCTTCAAATTTATCGTGATCCCGTTTCTGCAGCTTTGATGCAAGAGCTTTGACTTCATCAAGAATATTCCGTGGTCGTAATGGAAAACCACTACGGT
>Ga0126343_10000612_pt1 | contig 14363 bp, 7 predicted proteins | sample Cyp2metagenome_FD_92531 | JGI IMG/M metagenome (GOLD analysis project Ga0126343, IMG submission 92531) | Coral microbial communities from Lord Howe Island, Old Settlement Bay, Australia - Cyphastrea 2 metagenome | ecosystem: Host-associated > Invertebrates > Cnidaria > Coral ... | reverse complement strand
TTTTTTTTTTTTATTATTATATTGTGGGGTGAGAATAGAAAAAAAAATGAGAGAAGAGTTGGGGGATATTTTTTTTTTTGGGGGGGGGGGGGGGGGGGGGGTTACCTGAAAATGTTATCGTTAGTAAACCGATGAACTATGACCGGGAGGGCTTATAAGTGAGGGGTGATGATGTGCATCGCTCTCACTTTTGATTCGGTGGTTTACATGTGTTAAAACACAACAACAAATGGTGCAGTGTCAACCTCTGATACTTTTTAATTCATAAAGTAAACAACCACCAAGTCAAGGCACTAACGTGATCTAGCGACCGCTGACTTGAATGAAACACTTAATCCACAAACACGAACAAGAGATTAGCGAGACTGGTAAGGGTGAAGGCATAGGGACACTTGCCAGTGAGGAGAAATACACAGCATGTTAAAATTGTGAATCCTAGATTTTTTAACGTCATGTGAACATCTTCAGACTAATGTCAGGAAAAACGGTTAAGAACTCTGAGAAATAACACTGTTTCGCAAAGATGATCCAACAGCATGTTTGCGAAGTTTCGTAGAACTCGCACAAAATCGTTGACACCGTTTTCAGGACGGAGGAGCCTCCAATGGGTTTATGGGCGGTACTTCTGCCGATCGCGATTTTCTTTTCACTGGAAAAGAAAAGATAGAAAAATCACAAAACAGGAATTGCCATAAAGTTCCCGAAGGGAAACGTTATGTTTTTGTTAAGCGTTATCGCCAGAGAACTACTATCGCTATGCGAGAGCTCTTTCTATCAGCTAGGCTCCGCCCGAGAAGGTTATCGAGTCGATGACTGTCTCGGGCGGTTGTTTACAACACCTTCGGGTAGTCGAGTGTTGTTAACGTTTGAGAGGTGGCAGGATCAACGAATGTCTTGCCTTTGATAGATAGTATGTGCAAGAAGATTGTGTTGTTAGGGGATGTCAAGAAATTTGGGTATCATATACCTCTGATAACTGAGATGTCTTCTGTGTACCGGGGGATGGGTTACTGGTGAAATTATAATAGAACTTTATTAATGCTATGAACCTCTCATAGTGATAATAATAATTATCACACTGTAGGCCCGTTTACACGGGTCGTGCGAACAAATTTTTGCACGGTTCTACCTTGCGTTTACATGGGACCAGCGGAACTGGATGAATATTTGAACGGCTAAGTGTGCAAGTTTTGGACCTGAAAAAGGCAGGTCCCAAACTTACACACGTAGCCGTTCAAATATTCGTCCAGTTCCGCCGGTCCCGTGTAAACGCAAGGTGGAATCGTGCAAGATTTTGTCCGTGCAAAAATTTGTCCGAACCCGTGTAAACGGGGCCTTTTCGGTATTCTATGTCCACCATACCTAGATCCAACGTCTCGAAACTACCATCGTCACTTTCTCCCTCTGCATATCCACGGCCACTTCCGCTTCCGGTCTTTTCCGCCGATGTTTCGTCACCAGACACCTCTTCATCTACCCCGGGTCCGTTAGTGGCCGAAGTGGGACTTTTTCCCGCGCTACCACTCCCAGACTCCTCGTCGACTCCCGGTCCACTGGTTTGGGAAGTGGTTGGTTTTGTGGGAACCTCGCTGCCCGAGCCTGATCCCGCGCCCGAACCTGATCCATAATCAGGTCCCGAAGCTGATCCCGAACCCGTTTCTTCAGTGGGCTTAGCCTTGATCTTTTTATCTGCACGACAAAAAATGCAGTTTCTGAGTGTTTAATAGTACTCGCAATTCAACTGCTCTCAGTGGGAGTTCAGTGAAAGTGCATTTGTTCGGATATCATGTCCCTTTCAGGCCTAAATGTGATTTTAAGTGCAACTGCAACTTGATTCGAATAGCCTGAATCTGTTGCTCGTTGATACCTCTAACGGTCAAACCCGAAGTTGACGCGTATGATTGAATTCAACGTGTGTTTCCAGTCATGCGCAGAAGGTTTTTGTTGTAAGTGATATATGCCAAACTCGCATTAGGGAAAGACTTTCTCGTCATTCTGTTAGGCTCCGTTTACCCTTCGCCGGAGGAATTTGAGAATTGAAGTTTCACTCTGAAAAAGATCATCAACAGTCGAACTTGTAGTCATTGTAACAAATAGTCAACCAACAGAGCGGGTGTTTTAGCAGGACAGAGCGCAGAGAACGATAACTGAAATCGTACAACGTACATTCAATATTTTTTGGTACGTTCTTGCAGTTGCTTACCTTTTACACATTGACTTCCCTCTTTGTGAAAGCCTGCTGTACAGATACAGTCGTACTTCACTGCAGTACAAACACCACCATCTCGACACCCACGTACACATTTAGCATCTACAGAGCAACGGTCACGGTTGTACATTAGGTCAAAAGTAGTTTTTGTTGTTCAGCTACCTAACTTTACCATAAGCATGGGCTGGGTTTGGGGGAACAAGGGAATATGACCGTTTATTTCAAGGGAACGAGGTGTATTTTTTTCGATAAATGCAACAAGGGAACCCAGAAATTCTCTACCATTAACAGGATGTTTAACGAAAACGTTTATGAAACAACAGAGTTTCTGAAATAAGGAACAACGGCGGGAGGAGTGAAATTTTCTGGAGCAAATAGGAAAGTACTCCCCCCTCTCCTGGGAAACCTTCAGCACGTATTTGACCGTTTTCAGTCTTAGAGCGGTTTTCAGTTGAGTGTCGTAAAACCAAAACCAAACCAATTACTTACCTTAGACTACTCAGCCAATCTAAAACCGTAGTAGAACCAAAACCAAAGAAATTGTCTAATTACTTACGAAATTCAATTGAAAACCGCTCTAATTCTCTTATACAGTGGAATCCCGATTTCTCGAACCCTTAGTTTTAAGAACCTCCTGAAAACTCGAACCAAAAGTTGTTTCCCCTCCTCGGTCGAATATTGTAATTTTACCCCCTATTTCTCGAACTCTCCGATTTTTCGAACCAATTTTCGTTTCCCTTGGAGGTTCGCAAAATCGGGATTCCACTGTAATGGCTTGCTTAAACTTCTTACAACGCTCACGTTGATAATGAGCGTTGAGAACTGACTTACATGAGGTCCTTTCAATAGGGACACGAGGAGAAAACGTTCTTGTTAGAGATACGTAATATTCGATTCAAATACAACAAAAAAGAGGCCTCTTATAGACAATGGCATTTTGCACAAGCTACTGAATGTCGTTGGTGAAAAACTAAACTCACTCATTTCAACGTAAAGACTGACATCATAGGAAACTTTTCCAAGCTCATTCTCGGCCATACACTTGTAAGTTCCTTCATCCTCCACCCGAGGGTCAAAAATTATTAGGGACCCCTCTCTTGTGACATGGAACCTCTTGCCCATGAACACTAGGGCACCTTCTATGGTGATGTGGAAGCGTGACTCCTCAGGAGTGCCCAGTATTAGCAACCCGTCTTTGAACCACTTGATTTGGGGCGTCGGTGATCCCTTGGCTCGACATTTGAATACCACTGGCTTTTGTGGCTCTCTTGCGTCAACAGGCGAGGGATAGGTCGTGAACTGGGGACGAACTGAAAAAGAAGTCAAAATATCCCATAATATGGCAAAACGACGCTATTTGACTGCAGTAACAATACCCCTGATCACGTTACTAATTGTACTTATATTTTTATCTAGTACGACTCCTTTATGCTACCCATCTTGACTGACAAAAGCCATTTATTATTTATTTTTTTATAATAAACAGCAGGCCAGCAATGGACGTATGTTTGTCTTCAATTTTGTTTTTAATGTTTTTGATACTTGGGAAAATTAACCTCTAAGTTTGGTGTCACGCATCGCAAAATAGAAACACAGTGATCACTAATGTTTTTACTTCGAATATTTTTCAAACGCAAAATTCCTCCCGGCAATGAGGCAAAGAAAATCCTAGAGCTTGTACCTAGAGTTTTACGAAATGTGACAGCAACAAGACACATTCCGTTTCGGTGCCATGACATTGTATTATTTCTAGCTCCCTCTACACATGTAGCAATTGGAATATATTGCCTTACCTCCAACCGTAACCATCGTGTGACTAGCTCCAATTCCAGCCTCATTCTGAGCAATACAAACATACTCTCCTAGGTCCTCTTCGGCCAAACCGTAGATGGTTAATTGCCCCAAAGGGGTGGGGACTCGATATTGGTCCGCTTCCAATCTCGTGCCATTCAGTATCCAGTGATACGTGGCACCTACATTTGTTCTGCATTGCATTTGGACGTTTTCCCCAAAAAGCGCCATTAGATTCTTGGGATATACTGATACTTTAAGAGGCTCTAGACGTAAAATAAAGACCGAAAGAAGAACTGATTTCAAGAGGCTTTTAAAAGTAAAAGAAATTGACAAGAGATAATGTAGTAGATCCTTCTTTGATTTGGAATGTAGTTGCAGTTGAACCCCCAGTAGTCAGCTAGATTTCCTAATAATATAACACATATCCGTCACTGACAGCTATTGTGCAAAGCTCTTGATGATCGGACTAAAGAAATCGAATTTTTGCTCAGGAGGCCTCTTGCGTGCTTCTCGAGGGGGGCATGAGATGATTTGAAACGAGAAAGTGTTATACAGTCTGTACACGGTCTGTACAGTACTGAAAACTCCAAAGTGAACATTTTGAAAAGTAGAGTCCTTTTAGAGGAAAACACTCGCCAGCATGTTTTTGTTTCACCGTAATGGAAAAATAAAAAACTCGAGACTTAGAGGACATATGTTCCCCACGAAATCATATCCCCTCAGTTTTTGCATGCTAGCAAAACTGCTAGTTTATTGCATCCTTGATTCGCAATGTAGCTCATCAGTGTCCAAAGCTAAAATCATAAATCCTCCACTGTTCTGTTCGTTGACACTGGAAAGAAATGTCGAAGTTTATCTATCTTGGAGATGAAAGCTCTGAGAGGAATAGTAGGTGTTACATTGCTAGAAACAACGCTTTTCTTCTGAAGCGATATTGAATTAAGACCTACCACAAACGAAGTTTCTTTCCTTCAGTTGCGTTACCTTGACACCGGCTAACCTGGTAGGGGTGGCACATGTTATGTCATTCAGACTTCTCTCTAGTAACCAGTCCTTTAACCAACGCGCGTTACAGTCACAGTGGAGCCCACTCCCTCGCGTTAAAGCTGCGCTTGGTAACATAGTCTGGCGATAGGCTTCTGGGACATCCCATAAGCTGAAAGAACGAAGAACTTCCGATTTAAGTACCAGTGAACGGGCGTAATAATTCAAAGTTCACTTTCGTTTACCAAACATTTCCTCAAGCTTACCCAGCATTGACTCAACAGGTTAAAACTCAAATGATATAAACAAGACGTAATATCTCCCCCCGGTTTTTACCTGCCATACTTACAGTCTTGTTATTTTCTTTAGATGATCGAATCCTCCTTTTCCAACATATGTAATTTTGTTGAAGTAAAGATGTCTATAGAGTTAAGTTAAACAGAAATCGTAAGAATTATTCAAAATGCAAGAGAAGAATATTGCAAGTTTTGGTTGATTATCTCTAAAGTACAGAAAAAACTATAACTGAATACTGATTGAGTCTTACGTAAAGATTTACGAAAATAGCGTGACAAATTTACTAGTGGATTTTGCTTTTGAAAAATATTACGGCGTGTAGAAAGTTATTTCACAACCTGATATGAACTTTTGGCCGATAGATTAGTAAGATTACGATAACTAATTGGTAACCCAGAGAGTGTAAGCCTCTCTAACACTAGAGGTCAAAACCCGAAAATGATCAATAATTTCACCGTCGTGGTCGAGACTGTTTCTCCGAGACAGATCACTTCTTTGACTTACAAATCTTTGACGCTTGAGAGTCCTTCAAAAGTCCTTGAGGTAAGAAGGGTGAGGCGATTTGAATCAAGAAATCTGTAGAGTCAAGAAAGGAGGTTATTACAAACTATTACAAGTGTATGAATAACAATTCAGTAGGAAGTCACTGAGTAAGCATATTGAGTGAGCAAATGAATGACAAATTAAATTGGACGAATATCTGAACGGGAAAGCAAGCAAAACAGCATTATAAAAGAAATAGACAATCGCTAACATCGCAAAAAATGTTGGATACCGGATTCCTAACATGAGGCGACTAATATAATAACAAGATCACATAAAACATGTTCGGCGTTATCAGTAGTCAAAGCAAAACTAATAACGTAGTTCAGTTTTGTTTATTTAAAACGGCGCGAAAAAAAAGCAGCTCGAGAAATAAATTGAAGATAGGCAGAGTCGAAGTGAACCAAGTCACAAGAAGGAAAAACACACGGAAAACAAACTACAAGTGATCAAGTACATGTTCTTGGGTAAACTTACAACACGTTAAGGTTTCCAAGATGTCGGAAAGAACCATCTGCGATGTAGGTAATCATGTTTATACCGAGATGGCTGTTAACACAAAATCAAGAAATCAAAGTTTATAACTGACTCAATTTTGCTCTAGTATATCGCTTAGGTTTGAGAACAAAATAAATATCTCATGTGACTTTTAATTAATGATCTGTAACTCTCCAAGTAACTTTTAAAGTTAAGCCAGTTCCTGCCTCGTCCCCAGGCGCCCCTCCTTGATTTAAGCATGATATGAGAGGAGTTATAGGCCTTTTGTACACGGACTCGGGCTGCCAACGAAATGCAATGGCGCCTGAAGAGGGAAAATTGTACAAAGCACCTCATATCATCATCCAACGTGTGTTGCAGCTTCCTCGCGAGAGACAACTAGGGACGAGTTTTAGTCTCAACTGATGTTGAGGGTGTAAACTAAATAAAATTCTGTAAAGGGGTCGGACGAAATAAAATATCGAAACAATCTTACAGGACACGGAGGGCTCTGAGATCCTCAAAGATGTTATCAGGAATAAACGTCAGTAGGTTGGAATACAAATACCTGAGAACAAATGTCAACGCAAATAGTGTACGTTAGATGGTGGGTTGAGAGCACATAAACATAAGTAAACAGCATGGACATGTGTAATTATTCTTCACAGTTTTGTAATTAAGTAATTGTCAATCGTTTCTCTGTTAAAGGAGCTACTGCCCAGTTTGTGCATCCGGCTTGAAAAGTTTAACCTGTAGTTTTCAAGTTCGTCGTTTGTATTCTTCATCATAACCATCCCAGTTGTTCCTTCAGGGAGCATTACTATCTCTGTGCTTTTTTCTACATCTTTTATGTTTACCTCAATCTAAAGGTAACTTTGTACGTAACCAGAATAACTCAAAATACTGAGGTGACTGAGCTGCTTTGAGATCAAGATTCAGATTTTAAAAGTTTGAAATGAGATTCAACTGAAGTCAGTTTACATAACATCGCAAATGGACAGGACCATTTACATCAAAGTGCTGCAAGAACCACTAGGATAAACAGTTGATAGTTTCGTGGCATAGTAATGCGAGCTAACATTTTCCTACTTAGATACTTACAACTGTTGTAATTTCCTGGTAGCTGAGAAACTCCAAGGTTCAATTTTATTAATTCTATTTCGATGAAGATACCTACAAAAAAGAACGATCAGTGATTGAGGCACTTAATAATATCAGAAGTAATAATACCTGTCGCTTCAAAACGCACATGTTCCAGAATATTTGCCTTGCTGGACGATATTCATAGATCTTAACTACGGAAAAAAAATAACTGATTTCGAGTCCAGACATTGTCCTGGGTTACCATGGTTTAAGGGGCAGCGTCACGGTGTTTGTGAGTGTGGCGTGGGGGGAGGTGACCTGTATCAGAACAACTGAGTTTATAAATGAACGGGCTTTCTTCTGAGGGAGGACACGTTAGGACTGGTTTTAACTGCAGGGATTACATTAAAAGCCGGCTACCGGCGGTATACCGCCGTCTTTGTTGTCACAAACTTGCCTCTCACCGCCGGCTTATGATGCCTGATTTTCACTCAAACCCTTATAGTGCATGACTGCCGCTTACTTTGACTAACGCAGGCACCTACACCAAAAGTTATCGAAACCCCTGGTTTTAAGTCATCTTTACTTACAGTTCTTCAAGGTTTTCAAGTCCTTTGACGGTCGACTGAGGAATGGAGGAGATCTTGTTATCAAAAAGTGACCTGAGATTAAAAAACATTTCGTTCTTTCAACCAACAACGCAGCTTTGTAAATTACGATCCTTGAACGCAAAAATTCTGAACACACAGCAGCCGCGCCAGTCTTAAAAGATTCTTCTTAGGTTTGAAGAAGTGATCCTCACTCCATCAAAGATCATTGGAACGCAGATAGCTTTTTCTCGTGTCTGAAACCGATGACCACGAGTGTATTTTACATATTAGATGGTTTTAGTAGATGACTGTTGGCTGTTCGTTTATCGGAAAACTATAGGATAATCTCGAGCTGCCTCCCGAAATCCAGCGAGATTATTTGTTCTGTGGACCCATATTCTTAAAAAATCAACCTACAAGTAACAACGCTTAATACTAATCACAGCTGAGTATATTTCTTTTTCTGGTCACAAGATGAATTCTTGCCTCATCCAGGCGTTCAGTTAGTTCGGGCGAAACGCGAAATACACGAGCGCGCGAAAAATTTAAAAAAAGCGCGGCGCCTTAGTTTTACACGCGCTGTATTTCGAGTTTCGCCCCAACTAACTGAACGCCTCAAAGAGGCTAGATGACTTGTGAATTACTTATTATAAGCACACATCGACACAGAGAGCTACTTACAGAATCCTAAGTTGCAACAATCGAGAAAAGGCTCCATTCTCAATAACCGAAATTTGATTTTTGTACAGGTATCTGAAAGGGACAGTAACAACATAATTCATTAATTCTGAAGGAGCTAGTTACCCGGCATTACTCATTATACCTATTACTGGTTAAAATCCAATCAGTGGAGACTAATTTGAAATGACGTAACTATTGCTGGTTTTCATGTGAAGTCATCATTTTGCAAATAAGAAATTACCACTCGTTCTGAAGTTTTAGTTTCTTCAGATATAAGACACTCTAATGATTTGACGTTTAGAATGTTCAGGTCCGGAAGGGTTCGAGCACGTCTGGAATTTTTATGCCGCATAAAAATTCCAGACGTGGGTGGTTGGGTGACACTACAATGGCGGCACGATGGGATAAGGCTCTCGAGTAGGTCAAAAGATGAGTTGTTGCTCAAGTTTTTGGTAACTAAACAGTTCTCTAGACTGCGCAGCAAGCGTTCCCGTACGAAGTAAAGGAGCTCCCTCCTTCCACCTGTTTTGTTCTCGCCCCATCTTTCCCGCGGCCAGAATGCGAAAACTCCTTCTCGCGTCCCGAATTCCGTTTGTCTCGTACGGGAACGCTTGCTACGTAGGCTAGTCTTTCTCTAGAAGATGTATTTATTCCGATGTCTGGGAGCTCTAGAGTAATAACGTTTCGTTTCAATGGCAAACCTTACTGATGAATGTTTCTGTTGCTTTAAGGCCGCCGTGTTTGTGTCCTTCGGAGCACAAACACGGCGTCTCCACGCAAAACTCTCTAATTCAGTTTGAGTGAAACACTTTTCCAAATAACGCGCGAATGAAAAACCGCACAGATCTTAATCTTGGAGAGGTTGTTTAAATATCAATCATCCTTCGTATTCCAGCTTCTTGACTTGATTTATTGAATGGTTACGATTTTTACTTTTGATGGTGTGACAATGCAAACCAGGCATATTGAGTTAAGAGAACATAAAGGATAGACTCTATCCCAAAGCTAATCCTTCTTAAGCTGTTTTTAATTAGGTCTGGTATTCAGTTAATCCACAAAAGGCGTGCGAAGTCACTCGGGCTGTCCACCTGAGTAACATTGTGCTCCAGGACCCGGAGAGATACTTTCTTATACTCAGTGGGCTATATACATATGTGCGGCCCCAAAGGGTAGGAATTTTCAGCCGTTTTTGTCATAAATAGGGTATCTATTCTACTATTTTGGTTATAAATAGGGTATGGGTAAAGAATCCTGGTCTTGAACTGGGTATGTTTCTTAGAAGAAGCTACCATTTCATCTTTATTGATTAGACCATGACTTATGTTTGTACAACAGCGTCAGCCGCAACGGTCATAAATATAGTATGGAATTTTTGGACAGGTCATAAATAGGGAAAGGATTTTGGGAAGTGAGCCGCAGACCCACGCCCAACTTTTCTGGAAGTACCCCCCCCCCCGGGGGGGGGGCTGTTCACCTGGGTAACATTTGTGCCTCAGGATTGGCTGTTTAGTCTATTTATAAACCCTCCTGGGATTTCTGAAGCTCGGAGTGATCTCAAACAACTATGACAATTCTTTTTTCTCTTTGCCGTACATTTCTTTGATATTTTCAGCAGTAAAATTAAAGATAATCCTAAAAGAATTAAAACAGTTGGAAAAGTGCTTCAGTACTTACAGAGTAGTAAGGGAGTAGACATCTGCAAATAGGTACGCTCCAATCTTTGTAATCTGATTAAAATTCAGTAATCTGAAAAGCAAGACAACGGAGGAAGAAATACACCACAGCTCTATCAATATAGGTAAAAGAAAGGCCAAAATGAGAACAAGATTAAGGTAAGATTTCAAGTTCACACTAGAAAAACTAAGAATTTCAATTTCCTTGTCTTCTTACAGAATTTCTATCTCTTGACAGAGATTGGGTTTTGAAGCAACTCGATTCAAGGTGGCTCAAAACAGCTTTCGGCACTTTCCAAGATTAGATTTTGATTGGTCGTTCACCTTTCTTTGTCAGGTACTGCCACAATCATGGTACCAAAAAAAAAACTGTCCAATCATTGTTGAACTTGTTGGTGTGAAGTTTGTGACATAGGGTACCATAGCAACAGTATGAACTGCCAAAACGCCTTTAATTTTAGCTTTAAGCGCTTACTATAACTCAAACACGAGCTGGATGACCCCCATATTTATTATCGAACTGTGATGACCATGATAAGTTGAATGTTTTACAGAGTTCAAAAGAATCCTGTGAAGAGGATTCAGAGCCTCACTTTGTCGGGGTATTTGTGTGATACCATTACTCGGCATCACTTGTTAATTGTGGTAGTATTCATCCTTCAAAATATAGCTGTTAAAAAGTGCTGGAAACTGTTGCCAGCCTCCTTGAAGTAACTTTTTTGTTTCGCCAATGCAAGTTCAGGAAAACGACGGAAGATTTTAGTATTTCTGTCACAGAACCCGAACACTTTTAGACTAGGACTAAGAGCCACGTCCTTGGCATCAAGGATACGTCATATCACTTAGCAACCTATGTAATAAAATCCGAGGACTGCGTTTATTTATCGCGGAACCTATTGCGGAAGTGCAAAGAATACTCACAAGGTCTTCAAACGATACAGACCAAGAAATGCACCGTCCTCTATTGTGCTGATCGAGTTCCCGCTGAGGTCCCTGTAGGAGAAGGAAAGCACTCAAGTTACCACGGAGTTGATATACCTTAACTTGCATTGTTTGCACAGTAAAACTGAGAACCGGGATCGTTCCACCATGATATGTCTCTCAGCGTTTCCAGGGTGACACTTAAAACTTAGCACGAATTAAAACTGCATTTCAGAGTAAGAGTAATGGTTCCTACGAAGAACTTTACAATTAAAACTGGACGTCATCAGTTCTACGTCAGTGAAACGAACGCGAGAGGTACGACAGCCAGTGCACTTGTCCATCCCTGCTTCCATCCTAGCTGCCTTCGTATTGCGAATCAGTGTTGTCAGGCTTCCAATCGTTGAATGCCGGCGGAACATTTTGAAGCCACGAACGGCGCGGCCGGCGGTCTCAACGTTAAGCCTAATCAGATATGTAAATGGCCTTTTAAAAAATACTTCTTTTGTCCTTATTTTCATTTAAGAAACAATTTTAATTTGACATTTATCTTCCATGGAACGCAATGCTTTCTTTAATTTCCTCGCGCTGTAGTGTCCACTTACAATTTGTCCAGTTGATCCAGACCATCAAAGGCAGCATACTGAAGGCTTTTGAGCTTGTTCTTTGCAAGGTTCCTATTGAGTGGGTGAAAATTTACTCATAAACTTCAACTGTTTGTAGTTTTCAGCACGGTAATTACATCCGAATTCTACATGATCGCAAGTTATATTATTTACGATGTTATTTCGAGTTTTTGGTTTCACTACAAGAGTGTTTTTTTTAAACTTAAAACTAAATAAACTAAATTAATTTACTTATTCTTCAGACCCTCTGCCTCCCTCTATGATTTCAAAAGAGATCTTAAAAACGTTACGCCATTGGAAAATTAAACATACTCATCTTTCACGAATGGTAGCTGAGTAAAGTTAGACACTGTTTTTATTCTCCTAACGAGTTTTGTATATATGGTCAGTTGCGATCTCGACAATTGAATGACAGAGCAGGGTTTAGTTCAGACCATCGATCACCAGTGATTGCTCTGGAACTCTAGCGGCCATGTTTGATTTCAAGGCCGAGAGGGTCCTGAAAAAATATGCCATTGTTATCACCTGAACTGATCAAAACAATCCTCACAAAATGCATTTCACTCACAAAGTTTTAAGCCTTGTACAATTCCTGAATGCCGTAAAAGCCATTTCTTCAATGCGGTTGTTCTGTAAATACCTTAAAGAAAAAGATAAAACAAATGACAAAGTTGCTAATTGACGATGAAAAGTTGACTGAAAATGACTTGCCCTTAGAAGGCTGATAGTTCAAACCTGTAATAGAATATTTTTCCTGACATACTTACTAGTACAGTGAAGTACTAAATCATTAGGGGTTCAAACCGCCTGTCCCCTCGGGGAGGAGGGGGGGGGGTACTTCCATGGAAAGAAGTTGTGGATACCCGTCATTTTGCTTAGAGGGTGTAAATCATGGATTTTGGTCCCATTTGGAGTGTTTAGGACGAAACGTCACTGTCTTTTAAGGTTATTCGTATTTAAGTAGTATTTGATAGGGGTCAAATGAAACTCGATCCACACCCCACCCCGGGTTTCGTTCTACTATTCCGACGGGCATCCCCGACCCTTTGCGCTGTCCCCCTACATGCCACCTTGTACTTCATATAAACATTTAGCTGCTGACACGTTATTTGAGGATATCACTTGCAGATAGAATTCCTCCGTCAATTGACTTACAATGTTTGGAGAGAAGGGAGATATCCCAAGGAGGTTTCTCCAATCTTTTTTATTCGGTTTCCCTCGAGATGTCTGGAAATAAAGAAATGAAGTTGAAATAGACTGACGTAAATTTTGTTGGGACAGAATGCCAAGCTGATTCCTTGATAGCCTTCAGACCTCGTTCTGTTAGCTTTCCAAATCTCTCTCAACCAGTAACGCCCAACCAGCACGTAGTGATTGTCTTGACTTCATGTCTTCCGATTTTTCAAGCAATGAAAGTAAGACAACAACTAGTCGGAAACGAATGATACAGCGTGCGACACTCAAATGTAGTGTAACCTCAAATATAACGTAACGTAACGCATGGCAACATGACATGAAATAACGAAACATAACGTAACATTGGTTTTCGATTTTTTAAGCCAAAAAAGTATGAGAACAAGTATCCAGAAACGGCGCAAATGTTACGACGTGCGACAGTTCTTAACGGTAACGAGTAAACTCAACATACAATAACGTAGCGTATCACAATATGACATAAAAAAGCGTAACATAACGTGACATTGGTTAACACGATTAACCGAAGTCTGCGTCCGTGATAGTTACTTACAAAACCATCAAATAGATCATCCCACTAAAATGCCTTCCTTCCAGCCTGGATATCTTGTTATTCTGAAGTAACCTGATGATGTCGATATGAAGAAAACAGAACAACATCCAATATGATCAGTATAACGCCTGGAGATCAAACGTTTGAACATAAACACGCTGTTTGGGCATAGACACTGTGGACCTTAACTGAGGGAACCGGGAGAACACCAGTCATATCTAACGTTCCATGTGGTACAAGACCTTAATTCCCAGAGCACGCCGAACGGATTGAACCAAAAGGGTCGTGATCTTAAAAACTCTTATTCTTCGGTCACTTAAGTTTTAACAGAAATAATATACAAACTGCGGTTACAAACATGACAAAACAACGCATGTTTTAAAAACTTTGGTTAATGACTTTACGTTGCGTATGCCTTAACATACATCCTCAGAAGTGACGGTTGGATGTAATACAATAAGATTTAAATGCTAAAGAGAAAAAGAGTGGAACCTAATTATAACAATATTTTAAAAAATAAAAGTGATAATGTACAGACCTCTCTAAAGTCTGCTGGAAAATATATAAAAGGATAATAGAGAAAAAGTTTCTCGCTACCAAATTTTCGTGTCCTTGATTAACAATGTCTCCTTAATTTTTCAATGAACATCAGAACGCCCGGTCGCTAAGATTTCGAAATGGTCCCATTTAATATTGTGTCCAGTTGAAATGATATGGTCAGCAATGGCTGATGAATGA
>Ga0126343_10000611_pt1 | contig 14368 bp, 12 predicted proteins | sample Cyp2metagenome_FD_92531 | JGI IMG/M metagenome (GOLD analysis project Ga0126343, IMG submission 92531) | Coral microbial communities from Lord Howe Island, Old Settlement Bay, Australia - Cyphastrea 2 metagenome | ecosystem: Host-associated > Invertebrates > Cnidaria > Coral ... | reverse complement strand
GATTAAATGTGTTTTTAATCATTCTGCAAGCTGAGTTCGAATTGTCTATCGCCTCGCACATCGCTACCCCTGTAATTGTTAAGTTTCTGAGTAAGACGCAACATCGGGATCTTGACAGTTACAAATACTACATAATGTTGTTAAGAATTTTGTATTGAAATTCTCTCAGTCTAGAATCAAGTGCAGTACGAATAGGAAGCGAGTAAACCTTTTTCCAATTCCAATATTGGGATATAGATCAATTGAAGCCTTTAAGTGCTACTGTGGTTCTATATTGACTCCGAGCTTTCGCCGATCTACGGCATCATTCAAACGTTTAATTCCAATATTGTTCTGTTATTTTTTGTTGGGTTGTCGGAGGAATTTGTGTTTTGCACAAAACAGAGTCGTGCATCTGTTTAGAGGTGACATCTGAGATAGGGAAAGAGCCAAAGTTTAGTTTAATGTATAGTTTGTGAGGGATGGGTCTTGTTTCATTTTTACAGAGTGAAGATTTAATATTTGTTTTCCAGTCCGATGGATGAGCGTGAACAACTCCCATATTACAAAAAAACGTTTTCAGGAGAGATTGGCACATAAGGATCTTCATGTAGGAAAAGATTGTTATCCGTAATAAGGTCACCTACCTTTCTGATCACCAAATTGACTACATCACTTCTATATAGACAGACTTTTTACCAATACATATAAACCTATTATGCCAAATGATCTCGTTCATAACATCATTAAAAGTGACAGGTGTTCTCCTACTTAAACCTGACCGTGCGTCAAAGCCTTCATCATTTAGGAAACTGAATTTTTAGTTTGACGGTGTCAAAGTTACAATGCAGAATTAGACTCCCATCAACAGATAAAATACAACAATTTAAAAACTATTTTTAAGTATATTCGGGTAGTCCTTTAAGAATTTCTTAAAACAAATAATTCGTCTTCCACTGGTCATAGACTCAAAAGCCACCATCTTTAGTCCACCTTTATCAATATTTGAGAGGAGCGTGCAGCTCTTAACTTTATCTTTTCCATTCCGCATAGAATTGTAAAAAATTGAGTGGACATCGGTTTCCAGTTTGTCTTTCGCTGGATGTAGTGGGTCCGGTGTGTTTTGCTCGGCTTAGTAGCCGGCGAATAAGACTACCACAATGATCTAGTACTATGTGCTGCCCAAGAGAATTTTTATCTATTTCCCTCAAACGCTGCTGATGAAAAACATTTCTACCCATAAACCGTTCAGACTTACTTTTATGCAATACGGGTCCTGAGTAAATGGTTAAATGTTTCACCCCAACCTTTAGACTCAAACTTGATCCGCTCTGGTTGCATACGATACATTGGAAAGGTCTGCCGTGGAACAACGACTGTTTGAAAAAATATGTATGTCGTGGTACTTTTCTGCAAAAAAACAGTGTGAGGCGTTTTCCTTTTTGTCTGAGTAGCGGTTTTCATTTGTCTAGTAGATGTTTATGAACAAGAAGCCACAAATAGCGAGGCTCCATTTAAAATCTAGTGAAAATGTCCCATAAGCAACTTCATGCATAATATAAAGCACCTAGTGTCTTACTGATAGATTGCTACTGGATCCGTAATTGTATCTCAGAAAGTTTCCACACTTATCTTATGAAAAATGTCTACCTGAATGAAGAAAATTAGTTCGCATGAATTCATCTACTGAGTTTGTTGTAAAAGTTCCACGTGTCACTGTGGCACTGCTACTGCATAATTACCAAAAATAAGATATCCTAAATTTCTCCCAAAAATGTAAGACGTTTTACAAAATTAACATTCTCTACTTTAGTGGATGGTGATGAAGAAGAAGTCAACGACCTCGAGGACCAAGTTGATTGGTTTCAACCGGAATCAGGTAGCAATTTGGAATGATATTAGGCTATGTTGACCTATGCATTGTCAGTAATAGATTTCCGTTTCTTCAATTATCTAATTCCTGGAATATTCTATTGTTATCATAAAAGTTCCTGGATTGCAGAAAAACTTCGTTTCTCCCGGAACTCACCCATGAATCCGCCCGTGAGGAAGGCCCATGTCTTTGAATAGAGTACTTTTTTCAAGAAAAGTAAGACGTTTTTCAGACGAAATTTTACTCTGCATGTAGAGGATGCTTCTGCTGATCTTGTGAAAGATTCAACTGTAATTAAAACCAGTGGCGGATCTAGGGAGGGGTCCGAAGGCCCGGCCCCTCCCTTCTTTTGGGTAAAAAAGACTAAAACATCACAGTGGGGTAAGCACGCCGGTAGGGCAAGAAAAACAAAACCACCCCCTCCACACCCCCCCACCACCACCCCCTCCTCCCCCTTCCCTAACCACTCCCTCTCTAAGCTCAAGGTCTGGACACGCCACTAAAAACGTACCTGGCTGTAAAACTCCTGCCACTCTTCCCCGGCTGTCACTTTTATTGACTGAAGCTATGTTTTCATACTTTTTTATTATCAATGTACTACGTTTTACTTTAAGTGGATGGTCGAGACGAGGACGAAGATGTCTCTGACATGGAAGGCCAAGTTGATTGGCTACAATCAGAAATAGGTAAGAAGTTTTATGAACAATTCATGATATTACGCTACTAACTTGTGATAGATTACTGATGCTCCGTGAATGCTATCTCTGAAAGATCTCTTTCATGATTTGCTTACATAAGGGAAGTCTTACATAATGTTTGTTAACACTTTACTCGGAGGAGGTGATAATGTACAGAGCTACCCTTTATTTTTTGAGTTGGAAAGTGATAAGTCATCTGCTCATGAAAACTCTCACGACAAATTGGAAGCGTCACGAAGGCTACTCCTTATTAAGGGAACATTTACATTTCTTGTCACAATCCCATTCCTGAGAATTGCCAGCTTTATTAAAGAACTTGTTAGCATTAATTTATTTTTGTGCCATGGTTCGAGAAGTGCTGAGCTAGCCTGACAATAATTGATATTAAGCTACCGATTTCTAATAGAGTACTTATGCTCTGTTAATTTTATCTCTGACATAAACTTTTTTTGGCACAGGATTTGGAAGTGATGATGACTCAGAGAGTTTCTCTTTACTTTCTGAAGAGAACAATAATGAGCTATTTGATCCTGAAAACGTTTGCGACGAATTGGAAATGGGATTGGGAGTGTCAGGTATGTACCTTTCCTGATGGAAATCCAATTTCTGAGAAATTATTTGAATCGGTTATTAAGCAACGTGTTGTTGTGGTGCCATGGTGTGGGAATTACTGACGTTACGGCAGGTCATTGAGTATCATGACTCTCCAACATAAATCACTTGCTTCTGGAAATATTTTAATCACGATTTGCAGAGCAATACAGATTTGAAGTGATTCTCTTAATCGTTAATTGCAGGAGAACAGGAAGAGTTTTTTTCCGGTGCTCGAGATGCAGTAGTAAGTACAGTAAATTTATTTCATTTTCAAAAACGTGTAACATGTATACTTAATTGGTAACTCCCCATTCAGGACCAGGTTTAAGAATCCCAGCTGGCTATTTACAAGAGCAGCCGAGAAGTTGAACTTGGGGCCACCGAGAACAACACCAGTTAGCAGACTGAACGGGATTTGAACCCGGGACCTACGGATTTCAACTCCGGCGCTCTAACCACTCCGCCACGCTGTCTCCTATGTTCAATATGTGTATGCAAAGAGTACTTTAAGTGTTTAATGCGAGCTCTACAGAAAAGTAGATCACTGGAATACTAAAGGTGGCATCTACAATGCAGTAATCGGCTTTGATTTTCTTGAATTTCTGTCAAACAACATTTATCCAGTTGTTAATTATGGTTGTGAAGTTGCTGGACGGCGAGTAAATTCTTTCCCGTCAAGAATACTCTGATTCGGCTGAAAAACATTAGACATCTGATACCTGTATGGCTTAAATAATCAGAAAATCTGAAATGTATAATTTGCTGATAAAATATCGCTGTATAATGTCTTTACACTGTGCTGGTATTTATTAATTGCTTTCAGGAAAATAGTTTTCTCTTCATACTTGACGAACTGTTGTTGGATATCTTAAAAGGCTCCGGTAAACAGTCGATGACAGTTGAAGAAATGGAGAACTCAGTTAAAAGACGAACAGGTTTCAGTTTCAGCACTTTACATGACCATGTCAAGGAAACAGAATACGGATCACATGGCATTGAAGAGTTCATTGATAACGACTCCAAAATTTTGCAGGTGGACCGTGAATTGGTCGTGCGGGCCGCTTTTATCATCTCTCGACATGATTTTCCATTTGAATTACATCACCGTGACCTTGATCTTTCGAACTCACGCATAACGTCTTGTCAGGATTTAGTTACAAAGTGTTTGCAAGCAAGAAATGCTTCCAAAGCCGTCCTCAGAAGAAATACCATCAGTGACGATATTGAGTGGCGTTTTGGAGTACTGGATATCCTTTGCTGGTTTTGCCCTGAGCTTCGCTATGTGGACTTAACGGGCTGCGTAGATTTGTTCGACAACAATCTAAGTAACATGAGTAATTACCAATCCAAGGTTAAAGTAATTGATTATCTCGATCCTTCGTACATTTTGAACTGTACAGATGCTGCTGCCAAAATACGAGAAATTCTGGCTAGCAATTCAATTTCCCCTTACACTAATTGTCATGGCTGGTCTCCTCTGCATTCCGCTACACTCCTTGGGGACAAAGATATGGTAAAACAGCTCCTTGAATACAAAGAAATTAGTGATGGCAACAACATCTACAGTCACTTTCTTCAAACTTCGCTAGAGTTGGCCATTGTACTGCATGACGTTGAAATTGCAGAGTTGTTAAGAAGCGAAAGTAACCTGTTCATACGTCCCTCACGCCTGGTTCAACTGCTCATCCTGCCAAAAAGTGGTTTAAAGAATTTCGACCACCCTGTAGACGCTTTAACGTCAAACAAAGATGTACTGCTGAAGGTGAGGAACTCACACAAAGCACAAGCTTGCAATCTGATGGCGCTTCTGCGAACATTTTATGAAAACAACGACGATGTGTTTAAGAAGGAGGCTCTGGAATGTCTTTTGCAGAAGTTGCAAGAGTGTACAGAAAGAGGCGTTCATTTAGCTTTTCCTTGCTGGGACGAGAAGGCAATTCGCGAGGCAGTGCAAATTTTGATGGAAGAAACCCAGTGTCCAGCTAACGGAAGAATTGATGGTTATCCATACCTCATGTTTTCCATGCCAAGTAAAGAGATGGCGGAATTATTAATGCAAGAGGGAGCCCAAATTGACGAAAAAGATCCGTTAGGTTGCACTAGTCTCTTCCACGCGGTAGAAAAAGCTCTGATGAGTGCCTCACCACAGATCTGGAATGAATTCATTGACTTCCTGCTCTGCAGCAGTGCTAACCCAAACGCTAGAAACGATCTTAGTGAAACTCCACTTTTATTTAGTTTATCGTCGCAGTTTCAATCTTGTGAATTCTGTTTTAACGTGATGTGTCATGACTTACTTCCCACGACGTCTGCGCATCACAATGGGACCCAAGCTGTAGAAGTCTGGCGTCTTCTTTTGGACGCTAAAGCAAGAGCAAACGCCAAAGACGAAACGGACAGATCACTCCTTCATCTGCTCTTCAAGTTTTTGAAAGACGGAGACTCAGTCCAGGCTCGCAAATGTCTTGTCATGGTTTGCAAAGGTTTTCACATCTTGCATGAAGGTGGATTTGAAATCAACTCTAGAGATGCTGAGGGTAACACTCCCCTACATCTATGGGCAAGCTTGCGGGGCGAGGCAGTTAGTGCTGAGGCAATGGAAATTGGTAAGCAAATCATCTCCTGTGGAGGAGCTGTCAATGCAAGAAACGACAAAGGCAAAACTCCACTGCATCTTGCAGGTTGTTGGAAACAGGTGGAGGTCTTGATGGAAAGAGGCGCACTGTTGAATGTGCAAGATCTCAATGGAGAAACACCCTTTCATGAATTCATTAGAGAAGGTTCCTTAATTGGAGATGACGTCGAAGAAAATCGCTGGAAGGACCTCCTTGCCTTGCAAATGGATCCTTGGTGTGTAAGCAAAGACGGAAAAAGCCCATTTGAAGTCCTTTTAGAGAAGGAGTTTTTTGAAAGTGCGTATAATCTGCTGAAAGTAATTTTTGAAGACGACACTTACAGAACCTTGGCCGAATCTGCAAGGGGTTACAAAGATCTGAAAGGAGACTCGCTTCTACATATCCTATGCATTCTAGACAACGAAAGTGCCCTTACGATTTGTGAGTATCTGCTGCTAAAGGGATGCGGCGTTGATGTTCAAAACGGGTGTAAGGAAACACCATTGCATAAGATATGTCGTGCGGCAGGACGAAGTGGCTCCTTGACCTCCAAGCACAATGAAAATTGCATTCGTCTTCTCCGGATGTACCATGCCGATGTGAACTTACTTGATGTCAATGGAGACTCATGTAAAACGTTTCTCGATGGCGATAAGTACCTGCAGAATCTTATTGACAAAGACATCGAGAAAGTAGACATTCCCAGCAAAATAAAATGGTCTCAGCAATCGGTCAAGCATAATGCTGTCTTGTACCAGGTTGTGCGGGGTACGAAGTCTCGAAAAGTGGAAAACTATTACCACCACGAGAATCCAATTGGAGAAGGTTCATTTTCGGTCGTTTTTCCTGGTGTGAATGGAAAAGATGGCCGAGAGGTTGCCCTAAAACGCCTGGAAAAGGCACGTCTAGAGGAAAAAGGTGCTGTGCTCGAAAGAGAGGTCAAGTGCTTGTTAAAGTTATCGAATTGCCCTATGGTGGTCAATTACATCACTTGCACTAGTGATGCTAATTTTGAGTACATAGTTGTAGAGCTCATGGAAGGTTCTTTAGATGCGTATCTCCGTTGTGACCAAGATTGCGAGGAGGCCTTTACCATCTGCTTAAGCATTGCCTCTGGCATAGAGTTTTTACATAAGAAAGATGTCCTCCACAGGGATTTGAAACCACAAAACATTTTGTATAAAACGAATCCGAGGTTTTGCGTTAAAATTAGTGATTTTGGGCTCAGTAAGATCCTGCAGACATCCCAAACTGGAGGGGAAAGCCAGTCCGTGATGCACTCCAAGGCTGGAACAAGGTGTTGGATGGCCCCTGAACTTTTGAGAAAGGAACCTCAGGAACATAGCAAAGCGTCTGATATTTTCAGCTGCGGTCTCCTTTTCCACTATGTCCTCTCGAGGAGGAAGCATCCATTCGACTTAACTTCTGGCGGGGCATGTACGAAAAATCCTCAAGAAACGGAAGATAATATTTTAAAGAACAGAAGACGCCTCTGTGCCTCTCTTTCACCAGAAGCTTCTGATCTTCTAAAAAACATCCTTTCACCAGAGTCAAAGGAACGACCTGCAGCATCTTCCCTACAGCATTTTCCTTTCTTTTGGGATGATCGTAAGAAGGTTGAATTCCTCAAATTAATGGGAAATCAACTGGAATTCCAAGAGCCCAGGCCAGTACTCACCCGCCCATTGAGCAATGTAGAAAAGAAGTTGGAAAAGTTTTACCGCAAAAAGCGTACGTGGAAGACTGATGGGTGGGACATTGTAATCAAGGATATATACGACGATGTTACAAGTGGATATCGCGGGAGGAAATACAGCACTAAATCGGCTGTTGAGCTGGTCAGGTTCATCAGAAATGCATATGCGCATGTCTATAGTCTTTCATCCGAGAGAAACAAAGAGCTTTTGCTAGAATCGTTTGTTTTTCTTGAGCGCTTTCCGTTTCTGGTAACAGAAACTTATAAGGCAGCAAAGGAGTCTGAAGAATGGAGAAAAAGAAAAGACTTCAAACATTTTTTCGGTGAAAGGGAAATTCATTCATGATTGCAGACCCACCTACAAGTCGGGCTGGAAATGTCTGAGACGTTCCCGGCTTCGCTCCGGAATTACGTACCTTTAATTCAACCGCGAAGGATTGAGAAAGTCTGTTAGAAGTGATGTAATCATCAACAGCGTACGTAGGTTAGACGGTATGCAATGAAACTGGTTTTTAATTTATGTAATACCACTTAATAAGAGAAATGTCAGGAACTCACGTCCGAAGAATAAAAAACCAGTGTTTCGTTTCTATACACAGAAGGCCAATGAGGGGAAAAAAACACGGCCAATGTGAAGATGAGAATTCTTCCAAAGAAGACCACACGAGTTCCCCTGCATGTTCCCGCCCCTGAGTACCTGGATCAAGTGTTATCTGAGGCCAAAAGACGACTCTTGCTGAGGTATCGGCCTAACGAAACATTGCTTAAGTGACGAGATGTTGAAGCTTGAACTCGGAGAACAAAAATGTTCAGCTGAACACTGAACTGACAGTTACTCGATGCAAACCTAATGCTTTCCGTTGATGTAACGAACACTATTTCGAATAACACATGAAAGTTCGGAACCTGTCTTTGTATCGACATTTATTAGGACAGCTAATAAACATTCGGTGCGTGCGAGTACTCTGCGAGGTATGTATCCTAGTGTGCACATTTAAGTCGTCTGTAATTTATGTGTGTGTTAGTTGCATCCAATCTTGGCTGCTATCAAAGTGGGGAGTTCAATTAAAGTTATTTAACGTTACATAGTCGGAAGTGCCTTCGATCCATGGCTTTCTTCATTCGCTACCGGAACCCATGGGAGCATTACAAAGTCGCTTCAAAAGTTAACGAAGAAGAAGGAAACGTTCAAGTAGCCGCGCTTTCAACTGCGATTGGATCTGAAGCAAGAAAAGTTTTAAAAACTTGGAATCTGTTAGCTACATGGAGCGTTTCGACAACTACGGCAATCCGGGAAAGAATATTCCCTTCGAGTTCTTTGTTTTGAATTTACGGCACCAAGAGCCTGGCGAATCGATTGATAGCTATGTGGCTGCACTTCGTCAAGTCGCTTATAAGTGCCTTTGATGCCTTCACGCCAGATGATCTTCTAACAGATAGAATTATCTTTGGCATTACCGACGCTTAAGTTAGGGAAAGGCTCCTGCATGAGATGTCTCAAACGCAGATTGAGACAGTGAGCGATTTCAATCCATGCAAGGTTCACCTTCTCAAGGAAAACAACGAGTCCTCAGAAGTAAAGTCATCTGACAGACAGCCTTCTCCTGCAAATCAACTTCTTTATCCTGTGGTAGGAGGCACGCAAGTAAACTCCAGGGCTATCCTGCTTGGGGCAAGCAGTGTGTCAAGTGCGGCAAGGTGAACAATTTTGTGAGGAAATGCCTTCTTTCTTCTACCTCCAATAAAGTGTCATTGCTTGGGGAAGAAGATGAGTTCTCTGTTTTCAAAGTTTTCAAAGTGTCGGCTAATCAAAACTTGGATTCGAGTTTTTTAGCTCTGAAAGTACTGAGTGGAGACTTCATATGTTTCGAAATTGATACTGGAGCGAAATGTAATGTTTTATCTATACATACTAACAAGAAGCCCACCTCAAGCATGTTACGCCAGCCAAGTCTTCCATTGTAGCCTACGATGGCGGAAGTATCCAAGTGTTAGAAACAGTGAAACTCCAAGTTTGAAGAGGACCCTTCACTTGTGTGTTGTTTTGTCATCTCGTGGAAAGAAAATGTTGCTGTCCTATTTTGGGCAAGACAGCTTGCGAAAGAATGGGTGTTGTTTCGACGGCCTGACACGAGTGGTGGTAAATTGTTTTCTGTCGAGGATGTGTGTCTATTTCCAGGCCCACTTACTAAGTAGCAGGTAGTTGAGATGTACATTCCCTGATGTTTCCGATGGGGCCTCGGGTTACTTGAGGGCGAATACCACATTCGTCTTAACGATTCAGGTTAATTCGCCCTCCGCGAGAAAATTGAAGAAACCCTGGAGGAATTACATATGGTACATTGAGCCATTGAACGTTAAGGAGAAGAATGAGAAGATAAAAGACTGTCTCGAAGCAAATGATCCCAACAAAGCTATTCTCCGAGAGAACTATCCCACGCCTACCATAGGGAACATTGCAACTGGCCTTCGTGGCCTTAAAGTTTTTCGTCCTCGATGGAAAGAATGGATTTTGGCATGTCAAATTGGACGAGGAGTCATCGCATTGGACTACCTTTCACACGCCTTTTGCTCGCTATCGTTGGTGTAGGATGCCTTTTAGTATAGGTTCAGTTCCCAAAGTTTTTCAGCGCCGTATGCACGAGCTAATTGAGGGTTTCTGCGGGGCTGAGGTTGTTGCAGACGTTTTTGGCGTTGCCGGGTTTGGAAACACCCTCCAAGAGGCTTTCCGTAATCACAACAAAAATATTGTTGCATTTCTTTAGCGATTTTAGGCAAATGGAGTCAAGCTCGCAGTGGAAAAATGTCAGCTGTGCGTGGAAAAAGTTCCCTTCATTGGCCTCTACGCAACTAAGTCTGGTCTGAATGTTCGCCCTGAGGAAGTACGATGTCCTTGAGATGCCACGCCCAACTGATATAAAGAGTTTGTTGCGTTTTAATTAAGTATTTGGCTAAATTCCTAACTGGTCTTTCTGAAATGGTCCATTCACTTCGCCAGCTGACTCGAAAAGACACCGAGTGGGTCTGGTCTAAACGAAGGAGAAAGCATGGAGTGATACTAAGACTACCATATCACAAGCCCCTGTTCTGCGCTTTTACAGCCTCCAAGATGAGGTTACCTTCCAATGCGACGCCTCTGACACAGGGCTGGGAACCGCTTTGCTTCAGTTTCATCAGCCACTGTGTTTTGCATCCAGAGCCCTTACTTAAACTGAGACCAGGTACGCTCAAATCGAGAACGAGCTCCTGGCCATTGTGTTTGCGTGTGAGATGTTTGGCACGTACATCTTTGGGAGTGATGTTGTGCACGTGAAGACCGATCATAACCCTCTGGAAGAAATCTTGAAAACAGTCTTTGCGATGTTTCGGCAAGGCTTCAACGATACAATCTCGAGGTCAGGTACAAGAAGGGGCCTCTCTTGTTTATCGCATTGCCTTTTGAGCTTGTAGACACTGATATCAAACATGCAAGATTGGCAAGATTCATGAGTGCAATGCAGTCTTGTGCCCTTTCTTCCAGTTCTGTCATAACCTGATTGTTCAGGGGAACCTGGTTTTCCGCGGACCTCGCCTGTTCGTCCCCAGTACCCTCAGCAAATAGTTCATTTCCCTAGCTCTCTTGGGTAACATTCGGGAGTTTAAGAAAACCACGACCGCAATTGCAACGGGAACGTCGCTAAACAAATGGTGTAGTGAGCAGAACAATGGCGGTGCACGTGCGTAAACATTTTTGGTACATTTCTCTGCTATCCTCTGCAAAACAACATTTTGAAATGACCAAATTCTGCGTTGTCCAGAGAACGTGAACCACAACGGCTAAATTGGTTATTTTTATTTCAGTGTTTTGTCCTGTCCGAGGTTCAATTTCGAGATGGTTTAGACGCTAAGAAACAAGGGAAAATGACTTTAGAGTATCGCGAAATTCGTGGGTAAAATATAAAATAATGTTTTAATTGACCTTGTCCACGGCGTCACGTCCTAGTTTCTTAAACTCCCTATTGGCTTGTGGCCTGGGGGTGAGTGCATGTTCCTGAAATGAGTGCCCAAATGAAAAGGATTTTGTGGGTCAGAGTGACGTTTGCCTGACATACCGCGACTCACACGTACTGGAACCATTACTTCAACACGAAGTTCCGCCTCGCCCTTGGGCCAAGGTTGCTGCAGACATCTGTTTTCACTCAGACTTTATTCTGCTGGTTGTTGTCAACCATTTCAGTAACTTCATAGAGGTTGATTCTCTTTCGTCTGAGATCGCAAAGTCGGTGATCAGAAATCGGATAGCCACCTTTGGCCGATTTGGAGTGCCAGATGGCCACGGATAATGGGCCTTTGCCTCGTCGTAGCCTGCGAACAGGCTCCTGGAGGAGCGCTTGCTCCTCCAGGAGCCTGTTCGCAAGCTGGCCTGGTCTGAGTTCGCAAAATTCGTGGACCAGTGAAACTTTCAGCGTGTTCCTCGTTATCCGCAAAGTAATGGCTGAGAATGCCGTTAGTATTGTTGAACGTCTGTTCATTACTCCGAGTGAAACATGGACACGAGTTCCGCAGGACGTCTTTTGGGCCGCCGTTGTAAGACACTGCCAACTTCCGGAACTCTTCCAACGCCCGAATTTAGCCTCGTCAACGATGCTGCTAAACTGTGTTCTCGGAAAGAACGTCAGCGCAAGTGCTTCAGTCGTGGGGTAAGCGCATCCTTTCCCCTGTGAAGGCTGGCAAAACTATCGAAAGGACATATGGCGAGCTGCTGAACCACACATCACCTGAAGAAGTTAAACCGTTTTCTGAAGTTCACAGGGTTCCTGTTGCGTCGTCCTGATCCTGAAACTCCTTCGGTTAGCCCTGCGTCTTCACCCATTGAAACTGATTGTGAGGGTGAATCCGCATTGCCATCTTCTGTGAAGGTGAATCCGCATTGCCATCTTCTGTACCAGTCGCTTAGGAGATCCACGAGACAAAGAAGACTTCCTGAGCGTTTGAATGATTTTATCATGTCAACATCGTTCCCAGGGTCCTCTCTCTACCTCGAGAAAGTACCGGTACTTTGTCGAGGTAGGTAGAGAGAGCACCCTGGGAACGAGGTTGTTATCATGTAACTGTTTGGTTTGAACATCTTAAGCCGTTGTAAGGACTTAGCCGTGTGACGTACGGACGTTGTTACAGTGAAACCTCAATGATTTTGTGCAGAATTATTTATTATCTGAGTTGTTTCTTTATTTCTTTTATGTTTTCGTTAACGGGGAAGATGTGTCGATGATTATTAGCATATTTAATTAAAATTCAGTGCATGCGAATGCTCTGCGTGGTATGTATCCGAGTGTCCATATTTAAGGCCCGGGTCAAACGCTGCACTTCGATTGAGCCGAGCTCAATGACAACCTCATTCCCAGAGTCTCTCATCTTACCGCCTGGGGCGAGCGAGGAGAGACCATGGTAGGGTCTGGTCACGTGCTTGCGTGACAATTGAAAACACTAGGAGGGGTCCTCTCTAAACAAGGAATTTGTCTAGTTGAGTTTTGTCGATGTGGCCTTAATTCATGACGTTGTAAAGTTCCTCCAAACACAGCCTCTGCTAAGGCGAGCAATTCTTCATTGGCCTTCTTGAGCGGATTTTTACAATGTGAAACGTCCTTGACTGAACCGCACAATGTATATGTTTTCTTCGGCGTTTGCAAAATATTGTCGACGGAGAAGAAAAATACCGGAGCACGTGAAACTTGGTTTGTTTTGGTGACAACACATCCCGCACTCCCGTAGTCTCAGTATAGACAAAAATCTTACTAAGCCGCCCCTTACCCTACCATTCTGGGAGACGCGTGACCAGACGCTACCAGAGTCTCTCCTCGCTCGCCCCAGGCGGTAAGATGAGAGACAGTTTTAGTCGACTTAAATAATTAAAAAAAAATTAAAAGTCGAGTCAAACCTCGAACTTAATTCAGTCGAACCGATCTGCTACACTAAATAAGTAACAAAATCGGTCTTGTTCAGTGGTTTTTCAAGGTAAAGTCGAAATGGCGCCTTTAGATCTTTGATTATGCGTTTGGTTCAACTCATTTCAAGATCACCGTTTGACCCAAAGTCGGTCTTCAGGCGTTTTTCACGGCTGGCCAGGCGTGAAAAAAAAGTGCAAAACAAGGCAAGTTCAGTGTTGATCGAAGATTTGCTATAACGATTTGCCGTTCTTTCGTCGTCATTATCCATAAGTGAAAGAGGTGGAGCGATAACTTTACCCATTTCCTCACGCTACTCTATCACAGATCAGAAACGAGTGTTTCGTTTTCTCTTTGTCGCCAACGTAAAAGAATGCACAAAGCGTTTGAAATGACTCGATGTTCATTTGGAAGCGCTCCCTATAAAAGTCATACCTGGCCGGATTCCTGTGGATCGCTGATTTCTCGGATAAACCCAAAGTCGAGGACGATTCATTCGACGGCGATAGAGAACACTATGACGTCTACGCAGAATCAACATCGTATTCCAATGAACTGCCTTGGAAATTTGTATATTACGCGTTAGAAGGAAGACGGGCTGTGTTATCAGTGAGTTCTAAGAGAGAGGAAAAGGAACCTGGAAAAAAAAAAAGAATCAAGAAATTGACGCCGTAAGCCTCAAAGTCTCATTGTTTTATCTCATGACGCCTCTTGAGTTCACCCATAACCCATTTCAGTGCGGCTGCTCATAAAATATGAACTCGTTGTTTCATCATAATCAACCACCGAGTTTACCTATTTGAGAATTTTAACAAGGTTTCTAGAAAGTTAACCCAGTGGACTCTCTCAGTGCCGCCGTAGCCAAAATTCCGAATTTCATAAACGTTCAATTTTGTTTGGTCAGGTTTTGCTCTACGACCCGTTATCATCATGGACACTGAGTCCAGAAAAGAGAAAAGCTCTCCAACAGAAGGCCGAAGAAGACGATC
>Ga0126343_10000610_pt1 | contig 14381 bp, 18 predicted proteins | sample Cyp2metagenome_FD_92531 | JGI IMG/M metagenome (GOLD analysis project Ga0126343, IMG submission 92531) | Coral microbial communities from Lord Howe Island, Old Settlement Bay, Australia - Cyphastrea 2 metagenome | ecosystem: Host-associated > Invertebrates > Cnidaria > Coral ... | reverse complement strand
TGGCACAGAATCACTAAAATTCCAGTCGATATCACTAAAATTCCAGTCAATCATGAGGGGGGCTGAATAGTTACGGGAGAGGTTCTGCTTAGGGGGGCAGTAAACAGATCCGTAGTTCACACTGAGCCTGTCGAAGTGTGCTGCCCGCATCCTTCGACAGGCTCAGGATGAACGTCCTTCGACAGGCTCAGGATGAACGGGATGTGGTGGTATTTTTGTGTCCACCGCTACCCTTACCTGTTAGCTCGGTTTTTTTTAGAGGCTTTAGTGGTCTTTTTCACTTGGTCGTATAACGACGCCTGTGGGTTTTGCTGGCAGAACTCAAGCAGCTCTGGGGTAACAGTTTCGATCTCCTGCTCGTCAAACACCGTATCTTCCGGTTTTCCACCCTTGCCGTAAGCGGTTGCCCAGGCGACGGCGGTGGGCCTGAAGCTCTCCTGAAGGTCAAGGTAGTCAGAGCAAGTCCACTGGGTAATGGGCTTGGCGGTCTTTTTAGCATTGGCTGCGGCAGGCGCTTTAGCGTCAACTGCTGCAGGAGCTGCCAGAGTGGCAAGAGACAGTGATGTCAGGATTACGCCCAAGGCTGGAGCAATAACTTTCATCGGGATAACTCTTCTCAGCAACGGTGGAGTTTAGGTGAGATTGCACTGACTTCCGGCTCCGACTTGCCCGAGCCAGTTTGGCAGCACCAATCCTGTTGAAATGAAGCAATAAGCCGGTGAGGTCTAGTCCGACACAGAGTTAATGCCAGTCTCGTTCACGCAGAGCGATGAGCCTTATTGGCAGTTTTAAATAACACACGACACCAAATAATATAATTCTTATGTCTTTTATATTCCTGCTTTCGCACCAAACGAAAACAAACCTGTTTTCGTTTTTGTAAAAGCAAGACAAAAACCTGTTATTCATTGACGCACATCATTTTTTCACAGCTGATGTTTATTTACAGTCACTCTGCGAACATAAACGAACATACAGAGCACATCCAATGAGGCAGATCGAAACTGACGTAGTCATTATTGGTGGGGGTGCGACCGGGGCGGGGGTTCTGCGTGACTGCGCCCAACGGGGGATGCGCGCCATCCTGGTGGAAAGGGATGATATTGCCAATGGCACCACGGGGCGCAACCATGGTCTGCTGCACTCCGGCGCCCGCTATGCGGTCACCGACCCCCACTCAGCAGTGGAATGCATTCAGGAAAACCGGATTCTGAAAAAGGTAGCCAGCCACTGCATTGAAGACACCGGCGGTTTGTTCATCACGCTGCCGGAAGATGACCTCCGCTTTCAACAGACATTTGTTGACGCTTGTCGTACGGCTGACATCGAGACACAGATACTGACACCTAACGAAGCGCTGCGTCTTGAGCCAAACGTCAACCCGAAACTGCTGGGTGCCGTGCGGGTTCCGGACGGCACTGTGGACCCGTTTCGTTTAACGGCGTCCAACATTCTCGATGCCGAGGAGTATGGCGGACGCCTGATGAACTATACCCGGGTAACGGGACTGATCATCAACCAGGGCCGGGTATGCGGGGTCAACTGCGTCAGGGTCAGAACCGGCGAGAAAATCGCCATTCACGCTCAGCAAGTGGTTAATGCTGCCGGTATCTGGGGGCAGCAAATCTGCGAATACGCTGACTTATCCATCCGCATGTTTCCGGCCAAGGGCTCGCTGCTGATCGTTGATTATCGGGTCAACGGCATGGTTATCAACCGCTGTCGTAAGCCGGCCGATGCTGACATTCTGGTTCCGGGCGATACCATCTCCCTGATCGGCACCACCTCAGAAAAAATTCCCTACGGCGATATCGAGCATATCCGTGTAACACCCAATGAGGTGGAAACCTTGCTGGCCGAGGGCGAAAAATTGTGCCCTGTGATGACCAAAACCCGGATACTGCGCGCCTATTGCGGTGTACGTCCACTGGTCTCCCTGGATGATGACCCATCGGGGCGCAACATCAGCCGGGGCATTGTCCTGGTGGATCACGGCGACAGGGATGGCCTGCCCGGCCTGATTACCATCACCGGTGGTAAGCTGATGACCTACCGACTGATGGCCGAGATGGCTACCGATGTCGTGGCAAAAAACCTGGGCAACACTCAGCCCTGCACTACGGGTGTACGACCACTGCCGGGTGCCAGTCACCACGATGTATACGCGCCACAGGTGTCTATCCCGGTATATGGCTCGGCCAGGTACCGTCATGGTGAACGGGCAGCCCGATTTCTGGCTGACGACAAAAAGCAAAACGCCGTCATCTGCGAGTGTGAGATGGTCACCCGTGGAGAGATCGAATACGCCGTGCACAACCTTAACGCCACAGACCTTGTCGACCTGCGCCGTCGCACCCGTGTTGGTATGGGGCCGTGTCAGGGCGAACTGTGTGCCTGTCGGGCGGCGGGTATCGTCAGCGAAATCACTGGCGACGATAACGCCCTGAACAGCATCGGTGAGTTTATGCAGGAGCGCTGGAAAGGCATCAGGCCGGTACTTTGGGGCGACGCGCTGCGTGAAGCTGATCTGAACTACTGGCTGTACAACAATCTGCTTGGTTATCAGCAGTTGCCGTCTACTGATGAAGCAGCAGACAAAAATATAAGGTCACTTGTCGTTGATATAACAGACAGGGAAACAGCATGAAATACGACGTCATGGTGATTGGCGGTGGTCTTGCCGGGTTAACCTGTGCCATCCGCTGCGCCGAAGCCGGCCTGAAAAGTGTCGTGATCAGTGCCGGTGAGAGCGCTCTGGCGTTTGCCTCCGGTGCCATCGATGTGCTGGGTTTTGACCAGGACAGTCGCCCAGTAGAAAAACCGTTTGCCCACATAGACCAGCTGCCCGCCGAGCACCCTTATCGCAAGCTGGGTACAGAAGCCCTACACCAGAGCCTGGACTTTTTCCGGGCACAAATGGCAGCAGCGGGCCTGCACATGCACAGCCACAAACAACTGAACCACGGTCGTCTGACCGCACTCGGTGCCATTCGCCCCACCTGGCTTAGCCAGAAAGGCACACATGCCCTGCCATTGGCCGCGCCGGCAGAGGGGATTCGTCGGGTTGCGGTGGTGAATCTGGCCGGCTTTCGTGATTTCCAACCCACGTTGCTGGCGGCAGGTTTAAGCAGACAACCCGGCTTTGCCGACGTCACCTTCACCCTGGCAGATATCAAGGCTGAAACCCTCAATATCAACACCCGCAACCCCTGTGAACTGCGCGCCCCGGAATTGGCACGCACCCTCAGGCGCGACCTGTTCAGCCAACCCAACGGGCTACATATTTTGTCGTCTGCCCTGCAAAAAGCAGCACATAATGCTGACCTGCTGGTGATTCCCTCGGTGCTCTCAGAAGAAAACGACAATGACATAATAACTCAACTTGCACGGCTCACCGGCCTGAACATCTGTGAAGTTGCCACCCTGCCCCCCTCGCTGCCGGGCATGCGCATAGCCGCAGCCCTGAAACAACGGTTTCGTCAGGCAGGTGGCCTGTTTCTGGAAGGGGATCAAGTCATTGACGGCCAGTTTGAACAGGACCGGCTGTTGTCCATCACCACACAACTGAACCCGGATATGCCGCTACTGGCCAGCCACTTTGTTTTGGCTACCGGCAGCTTCTTCAGCCAGGGGCTGGCCAGTGATCACTACCACCTGAGCGAACCCGCACTGGGCCTGACCGTAAGCAGTACGGACAACAGGGAGCAGTGGTCCGGTGAGCGCTTTCTGGATGGCGGGCAACACCGCTTCAGCCGTGCCGGTGTGATTACCGACCCCGGCCTGAACCCGTACCGCCATGGCGAAAAAATCCATAACCTTTACTGCGCCGGGGCAGTGCTTGATGGTTTTAATCCGGTGCAAGAGGCCAGCGCTGGTGGCGTTGCCATCGGTACGGGTTGGTTCGTTGCCGAACGCATTATCAACGCCATGGCTCGTGCGCCTGAGCGTCACCTGCAGGGGCAAGAAGTATGCTGAATTTGTTGGATACCAGCTTTGATCACTGCATCAAATGCACTGTTTGCACAACACGCTGCCCGGTGGCCGAAGCCAACCCGGACTACCCTGGCCCCAAACAAGCCGGGCCTGATGGCGAACGTTTACGCATTAAAAATCCGCAGCTATACGACGAAGCACTGAAATATTGCAGCAACTGCAAACGCTGTGAAATTGCCTGTCCGTCCGGGGTGCAGGTGGGTACGGTCATTCAACTGGCCAAAGCCAAACATGGTGGTTTCAACAAGAGCCCCCGGGATTTCATCCTCAGCCATACCGATTTGTTCGGAGCCCTGTCGTCTTCGGCTGCACCGTTGGTCAATATGGCCACCGGGCTTAAGCCGGTGAAAAAACTGCTGGACAAAGTCTTGGGCATTGATGAACGACAAACATTACCCAAATACGCTCAGCAAACCTTTCGCAGCTGGTTTCGCAAAGAAGCCGCCGGACAAGCACAGTTCGAGCGCAAAATCGCTTTCTTCCACGGCTGTTTCACCAATTACAACGACCCGACCGTGGGCAAGCATCTGCTGGCGATTCTCAACGCCATGAATATTGGCGTTACGCTGCTGAAAAAAGAGAGATGTTGCGGTATACCGCTGATGGCCAATGGCTTTTTTGACCGGGCACGAAAAAACGCTCAGCTTAACCTTAGCCAGTTTACCGATGCATTAAACGACGACAGCAGTATTGAATGCATTATCGCCAGCGAATCAAGCTGTGCCATGACGCTGCGGGATGAGTATCCGGAGGTGCTGCAAGTCGATAACCATGCCCTGAAAGAGCGCATTCTCTTTGCCTCCGCTTTTATTGCCCGGGAACTGGCCAACGGCAATGCCCCCAAAATGAAGCCGGTCAACCTGCGGGTGGCTTATCACAGCCCCTGCCACCTGATCAAACAGGGCGGGATCATTCACACCATGGCGCTGCTCAACAGCATTCCCGGCCTGGAAGTGATCATGCTCGATCAGAAGTGCTGTGGTCTGTCCGGCACCTACGGCTTTAAAAAAGAGAATTATCAGACGTCACAACGGGTCGGCCAGGCAATCTTTGACCAGTTGGCGACCATGACGGTAGATTACGCAGTGACTGACTGCGAGTCGTGCAAAATGCAAATAGAGATGAATACCAGCCACAAGGTCTTGCATCCGCTGACCCTGATGGCGCAATCATTAGCTTGAGATTATGAACACCGAAAACGCGGCAACACCGATACCCGTCCCTCAGAGCCAGCGCCACGAGATAATCATTGACCTGATCAACAAGGAGGGCTTTGTCACCACTGAAGCTCTGGTGCAGCACTTTAAGGTGACCCCGCAAACCATACGGCGGGATCTGAATGAGCTGGACCAGCAAGGCAAGATCGCCCGCCATCACGGCGGTGCCGGCCTGGCCAACAGCAGCACCGAAAACACCCAGTACAGCGAGCGTCAGCAGCACTTAAGTGCTGAAAAAAACCGTATTGCCACTGAGCTGGTCTGTCATATTCCCAATAATTCGTCACTGTTTATTGATATTGGCACCTCGACCGAAGCGGTGGCCAGGGCGTTGCTTAACCACCAGAACATGAAGGTGGTGACCAACAACCTGCATGTGGCGGCCATATTGCTGCCCAAGGATGACTTCACCATTATCATTGCCGGCGGTGAAGTGCGTAACCGCGACGGCGGTATCATAGGTGAAGCCACGCGGGATTTTATCGGTCAGTTCTGTATGGATTTTGCCATTACCGGCATCAGTGGCATTGATATGGACGGCACGTTACTGGACTTTGACTATCACGAAGTACGGGTGGCGCAAGCCATGATGGCCAACGCCAGACGCACATTTACCATCGCCGATCACAGCAAGTTCGGCCGCAATGCCATGATTCGCCTGGGTCATATTGCCGACATTGATACCCTGTTTACCGATGCACGGCCGCCCGCCCCGCTTTTGGCGCAAATCCGACGGACAAACACCAATATTGTCATCTGTTAGAGGCAGCAGAACGCCTTCTCGTGGCAAACAGTGAGGATCTGTCCCGAAATAACTTCCAGGTTTCCGTTCACCCTGAGCAAAGTCGAAGGGTGCTGTCACTGGACTTCGACAGGCTCAGTCCGAACGGAGTTCAGATTCCATAAATGCGGAAGTTATTTTGGGACTACTCCTAAGAAGCAGGAAGCTACTCACGGATTCACAGCAATGGGAACTTAATTAATACCCGTTGGTCAGATAGACAGGATACAACGTGAAACGTGAGCGTGGCCTGCCTCAGAATTCAAAAAACTAACCCATGAACTGGAAAAGGCCGCATTCTTAAAACCAGTTAAGGAATAGTCCTACAATAACTTCCCTGAAGCCAAGAAACGGGGAAGTCTGTTCAAGATCATTCCTGAAGCAAAATGGAGCCACTATGCTGACCAACACCGGTAGTGCCGTACCCTCAAACCCTCCCGCTTACGAACGCATCGATACCAAAGATTCCGATGGCAAGTTTGCCAAAGATATGGGGGAGAAGGCCAAAAGATACTGCCAATCCCCCGAAGGCACTATTGATCACCATAAATTACGTCGCATTATGCGTATGTTGATAGCTTACGTCGAAGATGCAACAGGGGTGGAGCTGCCCTCAGTCGCCACCGCTGCAACAGCTAGTGACCCGACCTGCAACAATCCGAGAAATCCGGATGAATGGAATTGGTCAACATGGGAGGCGCACTATATTCCAAAAAACGGCACGCGTGAAATGGTTTGCACAACACGCCAACTCATTTGTAGAACTTTCGGGGGAAGCATAGGTAAAGATGAAGATAAAATTCTCTCTCTCCTGGCACACCCTCTATTCAAAGGAACAGTGAGCTCTGACATTGATCGCATTAGCGTGAAAAACGTCATTCGGTCGGCAAATGAGTGCAGCAGTATTTTTGACAGCTTATTCCGTGTTTATGAGTGTCGCCAGTGCTTCAGCCCCGTGGGAATGATCAAGGCCGCTATTTCATTGGGTTATATGTCCAGAGAAGATATTCAGTACCTTTATGCGATGGGAACCTGATGTCGTTGATCACTGCGGTTCGTGATCTTCAGTAGATGCCATCATGTTGTTGCGCACGACAAGGTTGCAACATGAAAGACAGTGGGTGTACATACGACGATTGTATACCCACTGTCGTAGAGAAGGCGTCCACAATGGCCATCAACAATGAAGGTTCACCTCGTCACGCAGCGCCATCGCCGCCCTGCGCGCTGCCAGAGCAAAGTCCTCGCCACTGCTGGCATAGATAATGCCCCGGGAGGAGTTAACAATAATTCCCTTACCTGCCTCATTCAGGCCATTTTTCACAGTAGCGGCTACATCGCCCCCTTGAGCACCGAGCCCTGGCACCAAAAACGTCATCTCGCCAGTAATAGCGCGAATGCGTTTAAGCTCTTCAGGGTTGGTCGCCCCGACCACCAGCAGCACGTTGTTGTTACTGTTCCACTGCGCCTGACACATCCTGGCAATGACTTCGTAAAGCATGGCGCTTTCTCCATCACCCTGTTGTACGACCAGGTTCTGGATGGCAGCGGCACCGGGGTTTGATGTACGACAAAGGACTACCACTCCTTTATCCGTAAAACGGGTAAACGGTTCTATGGTATCAACGCCCATGTAAGGGTTGACGGTCACCGCATCGGCCTGGTAGCGCTCAAAGGCCTCGACGGCATACTCACTGGCAGTACTGCCGATATCACCACGCTTGGCGTCAAGAATCACCGGAATATGCGAATATTGAGTGCGGATATAATCAATAGTCAGCGCCAGCTCATCTTCAGCGCCGCAGGCGTGATAGTAGGCGGCCTGAGGCTTGTAGGCGCACACCAGATCGGCAGTGGCATCAATAATGGCCTTGTTAAAGGCAAAAATGGGCGTTGCCAATCCCTGCACCGCAGCGGGCAAGCGCTTGGGTGAAGGATCAAGGCCCACGCACAACAGCGAGTTATTGCGCTGCATGGCAGCCTCAACCCGGTCAAGAAACCCCATGGTAAACCTCAGCTCGAAACAATGCTGGGCCGGGAGTCTAACAGCATCAACGCATTTTTACATGCCCCCGGTGGTTTCTGACCCGCTCCAGCCAGGCCATGATGCTGGGAAAATCCGTCAAACCAAAGCCGCCTTCCGGGGCAATATGGGTGTAGGCATAAAGGCAAATATCGGCGATGGTGATCCGGTCGCCCACCAGCCAGTCGTGGTGCTCAAGATGGCTTTCCATCACTTGCAGTGCCTTGTAACCGCCCACTTTTTTCGCCTGCAAGGCAGCTTCATGCTGTTTCGGCCGGCCAAGCTGTCGAACAATAAAGCGCGCTGCCGCGATGTATGGCTCATGGCTGTACTGCTCGAAAAACTGCCATTGCAGCACTTGCGCCCGCAGCAGACGATCGTCAGGCAGATACTCAGTGCCATCGGCCAGGTAATTCATAATGGCGTTGGATTCCCACAGGCAGGGGCCATCGGGCAGCACCAGAACCGGTACTTTACCGTTGGGGTTCATAGCCAGAAACTCGTCGGTATGTGTACCTGCACCGAGGATATTGACGTGCTCCCATTGGGCGTCAATGTTCAGATGATGCATCAGCAGCTTGATTTTGTAACAGTTGCCGGACTCGGCATTGGCATAAACTTTGTACACGGGCTCGTTCCTGCTTGCCAGAATGTCGAACGACATTCCTACTCGCAATCCACCTGCGAAGCAAGCACTCAATAAACGACGAATACTATGTACTAAACTACTCCATTGAAATTGCCGCTGAAGGTAACCGCTGGTATGAATCGCCATTGTGCATTAATGCACCACACCATTGAGGTCGCCAGAAAAGCTGCTCATACCGGACAACTGCCTTTTGCTGCAATTCTTGTCCGGGATGATCGTGTTCTGGTCGAGGCAGGTAATTCGGTGGTGGCCACCAGGGATGTGACCCGCCATGCCATCATGAACCTGGCCGGCGTCGCGCAGCAGCAGCTCTCTCTGGATGAGCGACAAAAATGCACGGTGTTTTGCAGCTGTGAGCCCTGCCCCATGTGCGCAGGCCTGATCTACTGGCTGGGGATCACTCAGGTGGTATTTGGCTGCAGTACCAAGGCGTGGCAACAGATTTGTGGGCAGTCTGTCAGCCTGCCCTGTACGGATATTTTTCGTCACTGCCACCCAGCCATCGAGACCGTTGGTCCGGTTGCCGAGGAGCAGGTAGCGCAACTGTTGATGGAATTCTGGCCGCACCCCACCTGATGCGACCAAAGAATAATACTGTTATTCAGCCCCTTGCAGCTTACGGCTCAGGATGGTGTAGATATCTTTCTGGTCTCTGCTGTGGACAAAACGAAGGGCTTCTCTCAGGGTTGGCAGGCTGCCGGCAATCATTGGGCTATCGAGCAGCGCGTCGAGCTTTGGCAGACGTCGAATCTCCGGACGCAGTGATTGCACCGGCACCGGGTCCACCTGTGGCAAACCGCTGCTGCCCAGAACCAGCTCCGTCAGGCTGACCTGACGCAGAGCGTTCTTGATGCCCAGCAAAGCAAAAGCCAAATGGTGGCGCGAAGACGGGAACGGATTGCTGATGCCAAAACAGATCATCCGGCTGTACATCTCAATCCGTACCAGAGCGTTGTCGTGGTAGCCAAGGGGGTTATCGATGCTGTCCATGCGTTCAAGGCAGGCAATGTCCTGGCTGAGGTCGTCAATGGTCAACTGCTGCTGGTTGTAAACGGGCCTGAACATCTCCATGGCACTTCCCCCTCATATGACTGTCCACAAGTTATACCACGGCCCTTGCTCCTGAATATCTAACAGTCCGGCCAGTATGGCTGGCTTTTTTCACCGCTATGGTACGTGATACCCCATGGGCATCTGCTCGTCGTACTGCAACCAGACAGTGTTTAGCCAGGCTTCTGAGCCGAGCCAGTCCAGCACCCATTGCAACCCCTGCCCCATGTTTTCCTGGTTCCAGGCCAAAAGACAACCGTCGTTAAAATGCAAATCCGGCACTTCTTTGCGCACCAACAACCCTTCAGCAATATAAGGCTTGGCAAAATGGCTGGGCAGGATGGTGGCACCCAGCCCCCGCAGCAGGCAGCCAATGGCTGCCCGGAAACTTGGCACCATCAATACTTGCTGGTCTTCAAGCAGCAGGTTGTAGCCGTGGCGAAAAAACCGGGAGGTGTCCTGAATGCAGATGGAGCGGTGCTGCCTGAGTTCATCCATAGACAGCGGCTCAGGCAGGCTGGCCAGCGGGTGGTCGGGGGAAACCACAAAGTCCCAAGTCATGGTGCCCATGGAGCGCCAGGCAAAGCGGTCCTGATTCACAATGGCTTCAGGAATCTCTTTGGGTGCGCCAATCACAAGCTGACAACGACCGTGGAACAGCGCGTCCCAGGAACCGTTATAGACCTCGGAGTTGATCACCAGCCCAGCCTCAGGGCGCACTGCCTGCAAATCGTGAATCAGATCATAAATTTTGCCCTGATTCACCACGTTATCCAGGGAAATGCGCAACTCGTGCTCCCAACCAGTCGCCATTTGTCGTGTACTGTTTTCAAGCTCCTCAAGGGCGCTGAGCAGCTTGTCGGTATGCTCAATAAAGTGCTCCCCGGCAGGCGTCAGCTCAACCCGTTTGCTGTCGCGCAAAAACAGCTGCACCCCTAAACGGTCTTCAAGCTTGCGGACGGTATAACTGATTGCCGACGGTACCTTGTGCAGATGCCTGGCAGCGGCCGTAAAGTTGCGAAAGTGGGCAACGGCCCGGACGATCTGCAGTGTTTCCGTGGGGATCATAACGGCGGTAGGCTACGTGGATATGGGAGGCAATCATACCTTGATCAGAAGCGATTGCTTTATTTTTTTTGCTGGCGTTTGCCCTTATTTTCCTGCCAAAAGTGCTTACAAAAGCAGGCAGAAACCGGAGCTTGATTCTGGCTTTTGGGTGCCTGAGGATCTGTCCCGAAATAACTTCCCGGTTTCCGTTCACCCTGAGCAAAGTCGAAGGGTGCTGTCACCGGACTTCGACAGGCTCAGTCCGAACGGAGTTCAGATTCGATAAATGCGGAAGTTATTTCGGGACTATTCCTAAACATCTTGACCATAATAACTAGTCAGACTAGTCTGTTGAAGAGTCCGTTAACCATAAAGGGTTTTATCATGACAAACCGCTGGCAACTCCAGGAAGCCAAGAGCAAATTCAGCCGCGTTGTGGAGAAAGCCTGCAGTGAGGGACCGCAGTTTGTGACCAGGCACGGCGACAACACGGTAGTGGTTATTGCTTATGATGATTACCAAAAATTGACCACGCCTGAAAAGTGCCTTGTGGATTTTTTGCGGGACTCACCGTTTGCCGATATAGCCGAGCCGGACGTTTTTACCAGAAGCAAAGACATGCCAAGGGATATTGAGCTGTGAAATATCTACTCGATACCTGCCTGTTATCAGAGGCATTCAAAAAGAAACCGAACCAGCACGTCATGGATTGGTTGGCAAGCAGGGATGAACAAAGCCTCTATCTGAGTGTATTGACTTTAGGGGAGATCGAAAAAGGAATCAGTAAGAGTCAAGATCCGGTTCAGCAAAAAAAATTACGCAATTGGCTGGAACTGGATTTAAAAGACAGGTTCAGGTATCGAATTCTGCCAGTCGATCTGAAGGTAGCTCTCAAATGGGGTACTATCCAGGCAAAGGCTGAGCAAGTGGGTGCTTCCATACCGGCCATCGACGGATTAATTGCCGCAACGGGGCTACTTCACAATTGTATAGTGGTGACCCGTAATATTGAGGATATGCGACAGAGTCAGGTGGAACTATTCAATCCGTGGGATGAGCCCTGTTTTTAATGGTTGACGGGGCGGGTCTTGATACTTGGATTTGTCCGGGATTTGAAGGTGTTTTCAGACTAAGGGTAGGCAACATGAGCAAAATAGGTGTAAAGAAGCGCAGAAAACCAGCATGGGCAGAGAAGGGCGATCATTTCACCTGCTGTCCGGATTGTGGTTCTGATTTGATCAACGAGACCAATACCTTCCTGGTCGGCGGCTATGTTGAGGGTGAGCTGGAAACATTTTTGGTGAGTAATCAGGCAGACTTCTGCGAGAAATGCCCGGTTGTTGTTTTGAATACATTGAAATTTGATTATTCACTGTTTGCTGGCAACAGTGGTGTTGAACATTACGAGGTGGCAGGAATTGTTGATCTGGATGCAATCCCGGAACATAAACGAGATATTCCAGTCGGAACCGAAGATAATCCCATAAAAGTGATCGAGTTTATTAAATCATCACCAAAGACAAGCAGCAAGGTTGAGCGTAATGCACCTTGCCCTTGTGGCAGCGGTAAAAAATATAAAAAGTGCTGTGCGTAGGTGCGCATAAAAAGGGTTAGCTACTGTCACCTGAAAAAACGGGAGGATTTACCCATGTCCGAGTCACCCGCTTGCGAACCAGGACAGGTTATCAATATGCATGAAGCCAAGACCCGCCTCTCTCAACTAGGAGAAATGGCCTGGCGTGGGGAGCGGGTCATTATCTCCAGAGCAGGCAAACCCTACCTTGAGCTGGTACCCTACCGCGAGCGAAAAGCACGTAAGCCCGGTCGATACAAGGACGAAGTCCACCTGCCTGACACCGCTTTTGGTGACTCTGCCGATGGCACAGATAATGACATCATCGAAATGTTTGAGGGTGACGAATGAGTATCCGGCACTTATTGCTGGACTCCCACGTTTTTCTCTGGTGGATTAAAGACCATAGTCGTTTAGGGTCAAAGACCCGCTCGTTGATTGCCAATCCAGAGAACGTGGTTTATGTCAGCGCTGCATCCATTCTGGAGATCGCCATTAAGAAAAGGCTGGGCAAGCTGAATGCCCCCGATGGACTATCTTCGATTCTTGAAGAGGAAGGCTTCACTCCGCTACCTATCCAACCATACCACGGCGAACTGTCCGGACCCCTTCCCATGATCCATAAAGACCCGTTTGACCGCCTGCTGGTTGCCCAGGCCATTGCGGATGGGCTTGAACTGGTCTCGGTTGACTCGGTATTTCCTCGATATCACGTCAGGCTGGTCAATGCCGAAGAGTAACTGCGCATGGGTATTGTGTACTTCAGCAGCTCTGCCGAGAACCCTCGCCTTTACGCCCTGCAGATACAATCGGGCGGGAAGGGATAGGCTGGAGTGCGTAGCCGATAAGCGCGGCGCTCCGCCATCAAACGGCTGCGGTGTATCCGACTGTCATTTTCTGACCTCTCCCAGCCAGTCGCCATTTGTCGTGTACTGTTTTCAAGCTCCTCAAGGGCGCTGAGCAGCTTGTCGGTATGCTCAATAAAGTGCTCCCCGGCAAGCGTCAGCTCAACCCGTTTGCTGTCGCCAGCTGCACCCCTAAACGGTCTCCAAGCTTGCGGACGGTATAACTGATTGCCGACGGTACCTTGTGCAGATGCCTGACAGCGGCCGTAAAGTTGCGAAAGTGGGCAATAGCCCGGACAATCTGCAGTGTTTCCGTGGGGATCATAACGGCGGTAGGCTACGTGGATATTCTCGTCAAAAAAGTCTACTATTCATAAAATGTAAGGTAAAAGAGCAAAAGTAAGGCAATGAATACCTCGACAGCAACCGTGACCAGCAAAGGGCAGGTGACCATTCCTGCTGCTGTACGAAATGCTCTGAGCGTGGGACCCGGAGATCGCATTCATTTTATTGAGGTCGCCCCCGGGCGGTTTGAGATGCTGGTTGCCAGTAAAGACGTTAAGGCACTGAAGGGCATGGTTAAAACAGACCGTCATGTATCCATTGAAGAGATGAATGAGGCCATTGCCAACAGAGGCAGCGGGTCGTGACTGGACTTGATACTAATGTTCTGGTTAGTTATATCACACAGGATGATCCATCACAGTCTGCCGCTGCCACCAAGCTGATTGAATCCAGACTCACAGCAGAGAACCCCGGATTTGTTTCACTGATCACTCTGATTGAAACGGTTTGGGTTCTCAGTTCCTGCTACCAACAATCCCGACGTGAGCTGACTGCCATTCTGCACCAGTTGATTAGTACCCGTCAGTTATTGGTGGAGCGCCCGGATATTGCCCATCAGGCCATTCAACGTTATAAATCTGGCAGTGGTGATTTTAGCGATGCGGTCATCTGCATTATCAATGCGGAATACGGCTGTGATAAAACGCTGACTTTTGACAAGAAAGCCAGAACTGTCGGCATGACATTGTTGAAAACCTGAGGCCCGGCTTTTGGCGTATCTACTAAGGATTTGTTCTGAAATAACTTCCCGGTTTCCGTTCACCCTGAGCAAAGTCGAAGGGTGCTGTCACCAGACTTCGACAGGCTCAGTCCGAACGGGGTCCAGATTCTATAAATGCGGAAGTTATTTCGGAACTA
>Ga0126343_10000609_pt1 | contig 14383 bp, 9 predicted proteins | sample Cyp2metagenome_FD_92531 | JGI IMG/M metagenome (GOLD analysis project Ga0126343, IMG submission 92531) | Coral microbial communities from Lord Howe Island, Old Settlement Bay, Australia - Cyphastrea 2 metagenome | ecosystem: Host-associated > Invertebrates > Cnidaria > Coral ... | reverse complement strand
GTTGAATTCATCTGCTAAGACAGACGTATCCTTTGTAAAGGCAGGTCCCTGGATATCTTTGGATGGAATAGCGCGGTTTATGATTTTCCACAGGGAACTCGAGCCAGCCACGGCCAAGGAGACGGATGGACTACTGAGCTGTACATACCATACACGCCTAACATTGAGTTGAATTTTACTAAAGGTAAGTATGAAGGTAAAGTGCAAGCACCAGCAGAAAAAAATTTAAAACTAAACCTATTAATGAACAACTTTGTTAATTGATAAAACTTTATGAACAGAACTAAAGCGATGTACAACGTATGTACAGTTTTTCTGCACAGTACTAGCAATATAATAATTGCTGACATCAAAGAAAATCAATTACTTTACCTCCTCTTCTTTTCCTATTCTTTTTTTCCTCTTTCTTTGTCTGACGTTCCATTTCTTAAAAATAGTGAAATATCAATTTAATTATCACACTTATTAAATCATTTGATTTTGATGGCTCTGTGCATTAGGTTTAGGGTTTATATACATATGTACAGTTTAAGCCACATGGAATAACTAATAGCCCAAAAAAAATTACAACTACCTTCAGCTGCGCGTAACACATCTTGGTCCAGGTTCTAAAAAGTGACATGAATGTGGTTAGAGCAGGATATCCTAATTAGTACCCTGCCTTCATATAACTGTCTGTTGTATGTCTGTCAATTGCCCCCCCCCCCCCTAAAAAAAAATCCCAAAAAATATAAAAAATCCTAAAAATTTGTATTGATTGTTATCAATTTCATAGGTATTGTGGATGAACTATTAAGTATTATTTTGGCAGGGGGACTTGTTTCTCCTTCTACACTGGTTACCTATCCACCCCCATGTAGACGCATCCACCTCCCCCCCCCCAAAAAAAATGATAAACAATTTATTTTCCTTGGTTTGCATTTACTTAGGTGGTTGTCAATAAAAGGTTGTGATTTGTTTTTCTTTCATTTGTTTTTTTCCAGCCAATACATGGAGGAACATTTTCTCTTGTAACTTTTCTTCATACCTAGACCTCACAACATGTGATGTACTTTTGTGATTTTGTGCATAAATTATGCTAATTATGTAAATTAGAAAAATTATTTAAAATCATGTGTGCTCCTGTGGAGAAAAACTTTTTTTTCCCTGTAAAGCCCTTTCATTGCTGATTAAAATGATGTATTGCTTTCACTTCTCCTGTACATATTTTAACGAAAATATGAATGTGGTCAAAAATGCCTGTTTTTCATTGGCTGGGAATGAGTTTTTAAGGCATTCGTTAACAGTTAACGAATAGACTTATCTGGGCAAATAAGTCCCATTAAACAAATTCTCTTGGATGGACCACTTTGGTTAACAGGAACAAATAAGAATTTTTCTTAGAAATACTCTTTATATTGAGCTAATCTTTCTTAACTTACCATTTTATCAATGTCGTCTTGCTCTATGACATATCCAGTTACTGGAACTAGAAAACAATAATTTGTTTGTGGGCATCAAAAATAACCTAATCCCTAAATGATTATTTCTAAATGACATCCAACAACATTTGGGCGTATGGGCTGGTTCACACTCTTTTGTCTAGTGCATAAGCATAAGCCAACATATGCAAACGCAGTAAGATGCTGCTAACTAGCGCCTTTTAATAGGAAAATTTCCAACAAAAGGAGCTAATTAACAACATCTTACTGCATCTGCATATGTCGGCTTATGCTTATGCACTAGTGTGAACCAACCTTATGTAATACAGAAACCCAACCTGTTAAGGATTTCTATTTTAAATTTAAGCTGCTGCGACTAGTACCAAATTTTATTTGTTTATTAGAAACAAATTGACATAAGAACTTATATGAAAACACCTTTGTTTATGAGTCAAAAGGAAAAAAACATTTTTTTACCTGATTGATCATTCACTCCATCTGATGTGCCTTTGGAAAGAAAAGAAGAATTAATGGATTTGAAGTCAAAGAAACCTTACAATCAAAGTTTTATAACTAAAAGAAAAAAATGTTCCAATGATATGATACACATGTGCATGACTGTACAATAATTATTGTCAGTAATTACCTGGTTCATCACATGACCCTTGAGCATCTTGGTTTCCTTGGTTGGCATTTGATGTTCCTTTATATTTGGAAACAAAGCAAATAGCAGTTATTAGAGTTGAGCCTGCTGTCAAATATCTAAAATTCAGTCAATAAGATAAAAATATTCAAAGTAAAATTTAGAAGTAAGTTAGCCGTTACAGGAGGAATTTCACATTGATATTACAAGAAAAGGTATGGTTTATAAGGAGAACTCAATGTTTACTTTAACAGGGAGTGGGATACGAGATATTTTGTTTGACACAAGATTGTGCAATCCCACACAATTACCCGCAAGAAATTTTTTGTCCCTCACAATTTGCCTCCAAAAAAGTGCACAATTGTCTTTTTTTCCGCACCCTGTCAGAAGGCCTGAATAATACCCATCTACAAATGTATTATTACCTGGTTCATTATCTGACCCTTGAGCATCTTGTTTGGCATTTGATATTCCTTTATATTTCAAAACAAAGCAAAAGGAAGGGATTTAAGGTAACATTCCAATGAAATAGAAGGTACAGTGTGATTAGTTTAGAAGCAATGACACCTTGTGGATGTGCAAAATTTCCTGTGATAAATTCTCATTCTAAACTCGGAACTTATGTCAAAGAGTATATTTATTTTGCATGATAAAAGGTATAGCGCAAACCAGACAAAATGTACCAACAATACAATTGTAATTACCTGGTTCATCATGTGGCCCTTGAGCATCATGTTTTCCTTGGTTGGCATTTGATGTTCCTTTATATTTGGAAACAAAGCAAAATGAAGGGATTTAAGGTAATATTCCAATGAAATAAAAGGTACAGTGTGAACTTAATGTCCATATATTCATTTTACACAAAAATTGTTATAATAATGCAATTCAAAATATTAGAGAAAACATGATATATTTCCATATTTGTTTGCAAGTTAACAATTATTTACCTCTCTAGTGAGCTATGGCCATAAAGAAACACCATCAAATTTTATGTGTGCGCTTGACATGTGAAAATATGCACAATAATTTATTCGAGTATGCACGTGGAAAAAACTAGGAATGCCGTTACGGTCAAGGATATCTTAACATCAAAGTTTTATACCTCCCAGACAAAAAAGTGTACCAAAAATTCAGGAGTAATTGTTAGTTAAGTAATAAATTTACCTGGTTCATCATCTGAACCCTGAGCATCTTGGTTGGCATTTGATGTTCCTTTATATTTGGAAACAAAGCAAAACACATTGACATAGAACCTACAAAACTCTGTGATTTGTTGTAAGAAGCAACAGCCATTTTTTATATGCAAAAATTTCCTTTGATCAGTTCTTATTCTACACTCAGAACTTATGTCTAATAGTATATTTTGCAGGAAAAAATTATTATCAATATTGCAATTTCAAGATACCACCAAACTAAATGTGCCAACAATACAATTGTAATTACCTGGTTCATCACATGACACTTGAGCATCTTGATTTCCTTGGTTGGCCTTTGATGTTCCTTTATATTGGGAAACAAAGCAAAATGAAGGAATTTAAGGTAATGTTCCAATGAAATAGAAGGTACCGTGTGATTTGTTTAGCGGCAACAGCACCTTGACTGTGTATATGCAAAATTTCTTGTGATCAATTCTTCTTCTAAACTCAGATCTTATGTCTAATAGTACGATTTTTTATATTGCACAAAAAAAGGTATAGTGCAATTTAAAGATACCACCAAACAAAATGTACCAACAATACAATTGTAATTACCTGGTTCATCACGTGACCCTTGAGCATCTTGGTTTTCTTGGTTTCCTTGGTTGGCATTCGATGTTCCTTTATATTTGGCAACAAAGCAAAATGAAGGAATTTAAGGTAATGTTCCAATGAAATAGAAGGTACCGTGTGATTTGTTTAGTGGCAACAGCACCTTGTGTATATGCAAAATTTCTTGTGATCAATTCTTCTTCTGAACTCAGATCTTATGTCTAATAGTTATTTTGCATGAAAAAGGTATACTGCAATTTAAAAACACCACCAAACAAAATGTACCAACAATACAATTGTAATTACCTGGTTCATCACGTGACCCTTGAGCATCTTGGTTTCCTCGGTTGGCATTCGATGTTCCTTTATATTTGGAAACAAAGCAAAAAGAAGGAATTTAGGTAACATTTCAATGAAATAGACCACAGCATGGAGCAGTCACGACTTCAGACAAAACAACAGGCTGGCCTTTTCTTATAAGCGAAATCTTCAAATTTACCGTTTTCAAATACTGAGACTGTTCTTTTAATTTATATTTCACCTTACATACTAGCAAATAATATAATTTATATGGCATTTTATGGAAAAGCGATGTCACAGGTCCGCCTCATAGGAGGTTTCTCACCAATCACAGCCAACTGGGATGACCTTTTGAACTGCACATGAAAGAAACACCGAGCAGCATCACTTGTGATTGTCTAATTTTTTCGTTGCTCTCAGACATTATCTTTTGCAGTTTCATCTAGTGTCTGATTGGTCTTGAAACAATAAACATTCCAGAAATTTTATCTGGTGTTCACGGTTTTCCGGAAAAGACTGTAAAAGATGGATTACTCTATTAACTGACTAGTATTAAATACTAGTCAGCTATCAAATTTTGATAAAAAATTAAAATGTCATGACAGTTATATCCACTGACTGATTCTTGCATGAGATTTAAGAATTGCTTATTAAAAGTTATTTATCCCATTGATCAGTTCATGGATGGGCACTAGTGAAATTTAATTCCAAGAATATTTTGCACTTTGAGAATTTAATTGTTTTTTAGTGCTGCTTCTAAACTATAAAAAAGGGGAACCTCGATTTAATGAACCTCTATTTTAAGAACTCCTCAAAATAATGAATGCTATTCCTCAACCCAGCCAAAGTTACAGTAAAATGTAATTGGCGCAGAACCTCAATGTAACAACCTCGATACAACCAAATCCTCTATATAACAAACCTAATCCTAATGTCCAAACGTATCATCTACCTCAATATAACGAATTACACCATCCCTCAATGCAACTTAAGATGAATGCAAAGCAGACCAATATCTATTAAAAACCCTTTAATCCTGTTTGATAGCAAGCTCATTCAGTCAGTGGCTCATGATATGGAAATGATAGGCACTGAATCGGGTACTGTATCGTCTCTTTTCCGACAGTCAGGTCTTTACAAACCAATCATTGACCATACCTTGATAAAGTGAACAATTTGACTGTTTTCCCTCAAAATGACATTGAATTGAAAGTACATTACGAACCCTCTATTTAATGATTGAACAAATTCACCCAGTTCCCAGCGACTTTGTAATTCAATGTTCGACGTACTGTTAAATAAACAAAGTTACCTTGTTTTCCTTTCTTTACACCCTTTGATGTTCCTGTTTGTGTGAAAGCAATCACAAATGAGGTTTTTTTTAAAAAAATAATATTATTTAATATTTTTGTTCAATTCCATGTGGACTGACTACATTACATCAATATTGGAACAACTGGAAATCTTTGAATAAAAATTTTGTACAATAAAACAAAGAACAGTTTCGTTGAATATATATAGTGGATACAGTCAATTTCTGGAATTTTTTTCCATAATGCATGGGGTATTTAAAAATTCTAATAGGTTTCGACTGGTATTTAGTTAATTAATGGTTATTTTTACATACCACGCTCTTTCTTGTTTCTTTTTCCCAACCCTGAAACAAAGTGTATAACAAATGATTGTTAAAATGAAGCCAGGTCATAAGGTAAATTCCAAATTATGGTAAAAAATGTTGTTAACTTCATTCTAAGGATATAAGGCAGGTTCACACTTGTGCATAAGCGTGAGCATAAGCCGACACACACAGAAGCAGTAAGATGTTGATAATTAGTGCCTTTTGTTGGAAATTCTCCTGAGAAAAAGCGCTAATTAGAAGCATCTTACGTACTGCCTCTGCGTATGTCAGCTTATGCTAAATGCTTATGCATTTATAACTTACAATTCTTCAATCTTTATTAGTTCATTACATTCAACCAGCTTAATTAGCCAGGATCTGAAAACTGGGCATCACAATTTCTATACTGCTGATTACACCCTCCTATTAAGGGTCAGAAGACAACATTTAAGCTTGTAAAGGTGTCTTTTTGTAGTCATGAGTGTAGGAGTGCTCGAAGTTTTCCAAATTTGCAAACAAATAACTCTAATACAGAGTGAAAAAGTGGGCATCTATAGGACACCCAGATGCAATCTGACTTAAAGTTAATGATTCAACCTGAACTATTGTTGAATACAAGGTGGCAGGCGCTGACTATTTTGCCTTTTCTTTTCATTAACAAAAGTATACATGTATATAATGCTTACACTCATCTAGGGCATTTAAATCTTCAGGATGGAACCACTTTCTTTGGATGTGTGCAGCCGACACCTGGGTCTTTCGGTTTCGAAAAAGCACCTGCTTTCCCACACATCCTATGTCATGGTCCTTGATAAAAAACCTCAGTGCCCTATCGGTAATTCCATTTGCTGCATCACATCCACTCTCTTTTAAGTGTGAAATTAGTGATTGCACATGGAAAGTTATGGTTTCCCCACATTTGCAGCTCTGGGGAAGAAAGTCCTGGTCGAAGAACTGAAGTATCTGAAATACAGAATGTATAACGCAAACAGCTATTAATTGCAATGAGAACAACAACAGGAAATCAAATGAATAGTTACTGAAAGAATGAGTGATATAGAAGAAGACCTAAAAAATCAAATTAAAAAAGTAAACCAAGAAACTTTGTATAACAAGCTAATAACACGTCTACAAGGACGTGCCCTTGTTAGTCGTAATATGGCCAACAAGCTATATAATTTTTTTAAAACTATTAATATGTAAATGATAATTACAGGTCAAAAATGGGACATGGTTGTTAAAAGGCTGGTTATGCACTTTATCATTGATGTAACGTTATTGAAAAAGGCCTTAGAATAGGGAAAAATGTCACCAATTCCCAGGATGTTTTTTTCTTGTAAACAGTGAAATCAACAAATGAATGTTTTAAAAGTACGCTAACCTTTTTATCCACTTGTCTTAAAGTGCCTATAAACCCGATTTTTTTTTTTTGGCTTGGAGAAATTTGTGTATCTCTCTGAGCAAAATGGCGCAGAAATTTTTGTTTTTGGTTAAAACCGGAATTTTTCACGAATTTTCAAAGTGGTGGAAACGCGAGATTCAAAAACCCATTACCGAGCTGGGGAGCTTGCCGAAAGGGAATGGGTCGAGTGTAATTCGTGACGTCAAACCCGGACTGTGAGTTTTGCAAGTTGTGACTTCCATCAGAGGTGAAGCCATGCCTGAGAAATATGTTGTTTTCGGTTGTAGCAATGTTCGAAGCAAAGAGAAAGGGATACTGCTTCATCCCGTACCGTTTTACGGTAAAAGTGAAAGCGAAAAGCAAAAGGGAAGGACAAAGTGGGTTGATTTTGTTACATAGAAACGTGGGATCATCAGCATATGCCTTGTGCGTGTCTTCCTCATTGCAGGCCGCAGAGCTCGAGTTTGGCAAACCTTCAGCTGGTAATCTTCCATTTCTGAAACTTCCGTATCTGAACCGGAGGACAGAATGAAGTCGTTCGAAGCCATTTCTTGATTAACACGTACGCTTGTTACAAACGTCAGCCGAACAGAAATTGTCTTCACCGGCATGCAGGGAAAACTACAAAAATACGCGTCTCCTCTGTTGATTTGCCTGATGCTAATGTCTGGGACTTAAGTCGCTAGGCCCAGTCTCTCTTTTATACAAAGATTTCTCGAAGCAAAAAAAAATTTTCGGGTTTATAGGCACTTTAACAGTTTGCAAAGTGTTCAACCTCTCTCGTCTAGGCACTACTCATTGAATTCATTTAAGTAGGTAGATCCATGGAAATTGCAATGGATTTAAAAAGTAGTGATTTGTTGTTTTCCTTGGCCTTACACTGCAGCAACCCTTCAATCATACCAGGGCATGGTAACTATTATTTACCATTATTTAAACAGTAAACATTCAACAATAAAGTTAAATAACAGTACGTGATTTTCTATTGCCTGGATTTGATAATGTTGGAATCTATTGTCTCAGTGCTGCCCTCTGATTGGTTAACTATTTATAGACGGCCCAGTTTTCAGTTAATACACATACGTCTAATAAAAGAAATCCCATTTGCACAAGATAACACCTCGTGAGGTTTGCAAAGTCAGCGAACACACTGAAAAACATTGTGCAGAATCAAACAAGCTTTATGACTGAGAGAAATGAGGGAAAGACCAGCTATGTAGCTGACCGAAACTGTTAACATCCAATGCAAAAAGACTGCATGTATTAGCATTTTTAATGGTGTAGCAGTAAAAAGGTCAACTTACCTCATCCTTGTTTCCTTTAAGTACCACTTTTGGCATTTCCTCCTTGAGTAAGATCGTGATTTGGTCTTCACCATTCCCATGCATATGGGAGGGTCCTGATTTCATTTTTGCCCCTTTCACATAACAGGGTAGAATTACCTTTCTTAGCTTTTCCACAACACCTTCAAATTCTTCGTCCATATGTACTGCAGACAATATCTTGTTAAATTAAGAAAAAAGGTATGCGAATCAAGAAATACATTTCAACATTTCTACATGATACCATTTCTAGATGATACCAGTAAGCGAAATGGTGACCTGGATATTACGCGGAATAAATGAAGAAGCGTTCTCAAGTCGAATTACTCTGAACATCAATTGTCTGAGTTCCCCAATGGAAGTCAAACCCATTACCTTCCAGAATACCGGTTGGACGGTCATGGGTTCGAGTCCCATTGGGGAACTCAGAAAATTTATTTTTAGAGTAATTCAACTGGAGGACGCTACTTCATTTATTATTACTAGACTTTGAAATTGACAAGATAGAGATATACTACATGTACATTACATATTAATTTGAAAATCTGTTTTGTTGGGCCTACCAGTATCACCTACGTCTGGCACCCAACCACACTTAAAACATATTGTCAAATATATACAGTTGTGAAAAATACTATCAGTACAGAAAGAACCAAACCCAAGTTTATTACTTTTTTTTCATATAAATTTAGAACCTAATTAACTTTAGAAAGTAATTAATTCATTAGCTTAAATTGGCAATAACAACCCCACAATACAAGTCTTAACCTATTGTACCAAAAATGTATGTTCATAACACATGGGTTTTGCTTGTGTATGAAATTTCTGCAGCACTGTTGCAAAATTGTTTCTAGGCACAAAACTAAATGTGCAACTGTAACTATGTTTAAAATATTCAGTTTCTACCTTGGAGAAAATGGGATGGACCCATCACAATATTTGAATGGCCATGAATCAAAAGGATCAGGATGTTATAAACAAACACTGCTACATTTAAGTGTAGTTCTGTACCTTTTTACAACAGAAGAGCATGATGCTGTACTGTCGCTGTGCTCTGTGGTCCACTTGGTTATTCAGGTCAGGGCTATTGCATGCTTCTTCTACTATTGCCTCAACTTCTTCGAACTGTTCATCGGATGATATCTCTGTCAGGCAATTGTGGATGTGTGAGGTGACAAGATGAATTGATTTTTTGGCATTTTTCATTGCCTTCTTCAATTCGTCTTCCCTGGCACATCTCTCCTGTCCCTTGTATTTCAGTGAGAGTTCTTCAAACTGTATTCGAAACCATCTGGACTTGATTCTTCAAGGGAAAAATAACATTCCATAAATATGAGAAATTATGACTTTTAGAGAACAAACAAATTCAAAAATACCCCCTTTGGACAACACATGTTAAAAGGGATTAACTGCCCAATACACACCCTCTTGTATCAGGCTTCAAGAGTCTCTGATTTGACTGCATGTCAGCTTTCACTTAAACAAACTTCTCTCCATGCCAAAAAGTGAGTCATATTTGTATTTGTGTCAGGGGGTGTAGTTAGGGAATTTAACAGAAATAACTGAGGGATTGAATTAACCATCATTCAAGCGAAGTTGAAATTAATCCTCAATTTCACAGTAGAGTATATAATTCGATTAAAAGCCCTTGAACAAATTTGAAAACAATCATTGTGCAAAACACTAATTTTGGCAATTAGGAGCTAAACTTCTATAAAAAAGAAATCAAATTTTTAAACACCCCCCCACAATGCCCGCTCCAATACCACCAGTTAGACCAAATATGGCAACTCACTTCAAATAACTTGAATCAAGGTTTGTTGTAACCAAAGGGACAGTGTGGGGTTTACTTTCCCCTCGCATAGATGCACTACCTGCCTGATGAAATAAACAAAGTAAAAAATGCAATCATGGTTAAACAAGGTTAAGGGAAATTTTATTGCAAGAATTAAATGTCTTACATGTATTAATATAAAATTATTATCAAGGTTGCGCGCACTTTGCACATAAAAATCAATTATCATTTATAATTATTACCCATGTCCACAATGTTTTTAAAAAACATGTAACTCAAATGAAATGTTTCTGAACAAGGCAAACCCGAAATGATGTTGCGGTTTTCTGCATCGATTTAGGATTGTGTCTGAAAAATAAAACTCAAGAAGGGGTACATTGGGGGCTCTGAAAATCGCAGCACTGCAAAAAAATTGTGGAACACCACATCAACAATGTCACAACAATAGAAAGTTGTTTAGTTTGATCTTATTGTAGGGTCCTTACATGATGATCATCACCAAAACTGACAACATCAAAAGGCAAAAACCGTGGTTAGTCTACTGATTTCTTTAGTTCACTGTTTTGGCCGTACAAGAATATTTCAGATTGAAGGTCACTTGAACTGCAATTAAGGAAACTGAAACACCACAGCTCTTTATTTTCACCAAGTACCGCAGACTTTAACACGTGAACATCGCACCTCACAAGGTTTGAGAACACTAGTACTGCAATATGTAATGCACCTGAGATTTTATTCACTGCAACACTGGACGGAAAAATGTGCAAGAACAACAACACTGCAAAACCCTATTGTCTGCCTCCTCAAACCACACTTAACTTAAGAAAATTCCACACTGTAAGAGAAACAAAAACATTCAAATCTACAAAATAAACAGGTCACTTCTGCTTGTTGTAATAAGACGGTATTAGATCTTTTTCTTAACTTAATTAAGAGGGATGGCAGGGAAAACACAACCACTACATGTATTTGGGTCTTGAATTTCAGATTTTGCATATTGTTGAAAACCACACTATAAAGGACGCACAAGAAATTTAAATTAAAACTAACCTGGTTAAATGACGCAACAGCTACTTCGCCTAGGGTTTTTGGGTCTGACACATCATCCCAACCAAATGGTAAGGTTGTCTTGGCCTGTCGGCTTTCGATATACTTCTTTGTGACACCTAAAGAATAATTGGTATTGTTACAAAAGTACACCACTCAAAGCAACTGTTCATCTTCTTTGAAAACAGACCTCCGCTGGGTTACCTTGTCCCTGGATTTTTTTATTTTCCAGACAAATAAAAGCTACTGATGAGTCTATTAACATGATCCCTGCTTATGGTACTGAAACACTGCAGTTATACTTATTCACAGGGCTCAAAGTGGCCAATCAAAGGCACATAGTTAACAAACACAATACATCAGACTTACTGTTTATCAAAGCTGTGTCACCAAATACACTTAGCACAGCTTTTAGAGCTGTGCTCTTTCCGGATACGGGATGGCCAATCAATACTGGAATGCCACAACCATCAAACTTATCAATCACCAAGTCGAAGTTGGCTGAAAGGGCACTGACAGCGTGTGCCATCAAAACCTGAGGAAAGTTGTTTCCAAACAAACTTTTCTCGCTATTGAAGAGTGCAGCTAACGCTTCTCCACAATCCAACTCTGTGATATTATAAAGAAAAACACACACAAAGAGACAATCATATAAATTGAATGTGCTCTATAAAAAAATTAATCATAAAATCAAAGATAATTAAATTGCATTTAAGGCTATGAATCTGGTATCTGGTCCATGGAGTCTCAAAACCTCAGTCAAACCCAACTGCCACTACACAAGTTCATTTGCAGTTTTGTGGTACTTGTCATAACAAATGTAAATTAAAAAAGACTGAGCACTATTATCGTCATTCAGTGATGATAGCGCCGATAGTACTGGTGCAAAGAGAGGAGGTGATGACGATGATACTGATGAGGATGAGCGCTTGTGAAAAATCCGCTAAATGAACTACTAGAACACTATGCTTTGTGTAATTATTTTTGAAAGATTAAGCATAAATTAAAGCTTCAAATAGATTACTTGTAATACATGTGATTGTCAATGTTATCCAACCAAAAACACTATCATAATGGCTTCTTATTAATTATAAATAATTGAATTAATTTCAACAGTGATGTAATGCAATTTTTGATTTTACTGTTAAAATTTCATAGACATTACATTCCAAGGAAATGTAAACAACAATTACAATGGCAAAAGTAAGCTTGGGACACATTATTATAACCAATTATAACATAATAGACATACAGTACTGTTTTGTCGATAAATGTACCTTGTGTGATATTCGCCAAAAAATCATGCTTTTTACTCTCGAGAATAAATTGCCTGTCTGGGATATCAATTATTTCTCCATTACGGTCCATGTGGACATCGTTGTTGAAAACCCATACTTCAGCACCTGGCTGTTTTCCGATCACCTATACACAAGTAAATCAAGTATGACACTATTTAAATTCAACATTACCGGTAATAAGCATACTACTGCTCTCAAATACCTTCTATCACTCAAGTACATGAACTTGAAAGCTAGCAAATTTCACAAAGTGATCATAAACATGATAGTAAGAAAGGGTGATAAAAACTGAAGAAGTGAAGCATTCAGAAAACATTTGCCAATTAACAATTATGTCAAGTACACCCATTCAAACCAGCAGAATGAGTAACCTAATATGCACACAGGTAAGTTCAGTCTAAAAAAAACCTAGTAAGTTACCAGTTGGAAACTGTGTAATGTTACAGTAATGCAGGGGTTTCAATAAAGTTTGAAGTAGGCAGCCAGTTTGAGAAGAGTAGGCGACGGTATTGACAAGGGGCCGCAAGGCCCCTTTTGCTAGGGGGGTCTGGGGGCATGCCCCCCAGAAAAAATTGAACTCTGGAAGCTCTGAAACACTATTTTTAGCGTTCTGGGCATCAAGTTGTGTATAAATATAAGTACGATTTCTTAGCACCAACAACGTTTTTTTGTTTATTTTTAAAATCATACCGGCGGATATGTTTGATAAGTTGAAAATAGCCTTTTGGAAACATTTCCTGGAATTTGAAGGCCACAGTGAATGAAAACAATAAAGTTGAACAAAATCGTCCTAAATAGCATCAAAATGACAAGATACTACAGGACTCGAAATTAAAAAAATCCTTAAGTCGCAATTAGCGGCTAAGTGATAAATGATAGTCACAAAATGTAAATCTTTAGTCGCAAAATCGTAAAATCAAATAGGAGACACAATCGGTAAGCATACATGACGTACTGAATGCTCAAGGGTTTGCAATGCATTATAGGGCGATTTCGAACAGGGGTTTTTGATCGATGTGAGAATTACCTTAGTGTACCTTGGAATAATCAAACATGGCAATTCAGTTGGCGATCTAAGATTCGTGAGTTTGTTTTATTATATTTAATATCTCTTCGAATAAATCGTATCTTTTTTCCACAAGAAATTTTTTTTTCCTTTTAGGTTAATTCTAGCAAGTAAATTAAATCTCAAATGGTTTTTTTTTTTTTTTTTAATTTTATTTATTTTTTTTATTTACACTGTTTACAAAACAAAACAATATAACATAATTTACAATAGTGCAGAACTAAAAATACAAGCAAAATTAACTAAAGAAATATAATATATATACGTGCACAGTGACCAAAGTAGCCAATAGGCTTTCGAGTTGGCCAATGTCATGTGCAGAAATTAGTTGGCGTTGGCCGCATAGATGCCAAGGTTTTTGGTTTGTATGGAGTGAGAAATGTGATTGCCCCGAAGGGGCAATAGTGAGGCCCGGAGGGCCGAACTTCTAGGGGGGTCTGGGGGCATGCCCCCCCCAGAAAATTTTTAAAAATTTATGTTGCAGAGAAGCGACTTCCTTTATTCTGGGCAAGCATTTGTTGTTTTTAAACCATCAAGTTTATCACCAAAAGTTATGTTGTCCGTGAGCATAAAATGAGATGTACCAAGAGCAAACTTTGAAATTAATAAGATTATCTTGTATCAAAAACAACATGTTTGTTTCTTCCAAATGCGAACAGATTCGTTACTTGATTTATTCAATAAAATTACAGCAGCTTGATTACCATTGTGAAAAATAATTAT
>Ga0126343_10000608_pt1 | contig 14398 bp, 5 predicted proteins | sample Cyp2metagenome_FD_92531 | JGI IMG/M metagenome (GOLD analysis project Ga0126343, IMG submission 92531) | Coral microbial communities from Lord Howe Island, Old Settlement Bay, Australia - Cyphastrea 2 metagenome | ecosystem: Host-associated > Invertebrates > Cnidaria > Coral ... | reverse complement strand
TTTGATCAGCCATCTTGGATGACCACACCCCCAAATCCTGCAATCTGATTGGTCGAGAGCCCGTCACGTGATTTTTTCCTGCAATCTGATTGGCTACTGCCCAAACAAGCGTCGTTTACTACTAAAATGATCCATTCCAATGCGATATATCACTCTGCGAGCTAGGCGGATGTTGAGTTCATCTGTCAACTTCCATAATCATGTCCTCCAAACGGAGGTTGTGTCCTATATACAAAAGGAGTAAAGGAGGGACGTTGAAGGGATGTTGATTGTACTGCAGTTTTGAGTGTCGAGCGTTTACTCAAAAGTTCTTTAACTTACTGTCTGAAAAATAGTGGGCATGATGAAATGGCAAGAAAGAAAATAAACAGACAGTTCAGGTCATTTCTTAAGAACTGTAGAACTAGTTAATGGGGTCGTTTGGTGCCTACTCATGGGGAATAATTCTCTCAAAACGTTTTTTCTTGCGATCACCTCAGATGTAAAGGTGGAAATATGAAGCATTGAACAAAACAACAAGATACTTTTAGTCTTATGGTAACACCAGTCGTCGTCATCATCGTCATCATCGTCATTCCTTGTAACAGTAAGTAATTAACCTACTGCTGACAGCCTGTGCTTACCCTCTTCAAGTACTGATGAAAATGCTTCATCTTCAAAGTTTTCACTTTAACTGTACAAATCACTTCAGTTCAATTCTTCAGCTGCAACCAAACCAACCAAACAAGTTGGACTCATTCCTATAGCCCTGGTAAAAGAGGGCATGATAGTTGTAACACGCTCTTCGTTTCACCACCGACTATCATGCGCTATCATTCACTTTGAGCTCGTTCTTATTCTTCTCGACAATGGATGATCAGAGGATAGACTTTCCCGTGTGACCACGGGTATGATAGCTGATGATGCAAGGGGAGAATCAATTATCATGGTGTATCGATAAGACTATCAACATAAGCCCTTCATAAATTACGTTAAGAGCAACTTTGCAAGCCACATAGCATAGATAGAGTATCGAACTTTTGGACAGGCCATACATTGTGAATGGTGTGGGGAAATCGCAAATTTTGGTCCAAAACAGGGTAAAGGTTTTGGAAAGCAGACCGCACACCCCACCCAATTTTCTGGAAGTGCCTCCCTCCCCCCCGGGAAATCATGCACCCGTTTGATCAGAGCTTCAATAGAGGAAATAAGTGAGAAATCAAGAGAATATACCCTTGTATCTCCCCTCAATGACATCCGTTACTATTGTAAGCATATTGACGATGCTTTCTTGGAAAGATTAGTATAAAGTACGAACTTTTTGACCTTATTTCTCATTTATTTGAAAAGGCTCCCGTCCGATTTCAATTTTCTAATATTCAAATTTGTTGGACATATTTGTAGATCTGGGGTACTTACCATTTACATGGGAAAACCGGAAATTCCAGTTGGAAAATCACTGAAATGGTTCGCTCCATTCCATTTGGGAAGCCTTAGAAAATATGCGCTGTGATTTGAGGTGATGCTTTTTCTCAGCTCTTTTATGTCTCTCTACCTGATGTAGATATAACGATAACGAACACCTCTCCAGCGAAGTCGGATTTGATTGTTTAATGTTCATGCTTGAAATTTCCAACTGGGTGGTTTCTGTAAATGGTGAGCACCCAAGGTTAACTCTCAGTGGAAACACAGTTACATTTTGTTAATCAGAATTTTAGAATAAATATCACCACAATAAAGTCTGGTTACCTTTCCACTTGCGAAGGCTCGTAACGAAATACATTGTCAACTTCTTGCAGCCACTATTCATGTTCTTGTGAAGCAACAGTAATGTTTCCACGCCCTGATGCGCGTGCTGCCATGAAGAAATGTGGACCATGTTCGGGGATTGATTTTTGACAATGTTGCCTTTCCAGCTAATTTTGCCTCAGAAGAACCAGAGAACTACGTTCATGTTTACAGGCATTCCCCTTGCTCTTTCTTCATGTAGAGGTGACTTGTAAAATATGAATACAGTAATTGAATATTAATGTAAAAGCGGATCTGCAATAACGAAGCGCGAAGTCTGAAAATAGAATCCATATATTTGGAACCCTGCGAGAGTTAGACAACATTAGCGACATCAGTGTGTTCTGAAATAAAGGAATAGGAGAAATGGACTCCAAATTTTCGATATAAAAATTGTTTTAGGAACACTTGGTTTACGCGCTTGAAAAAGCGTCAGATCTTTCACCATTCCGTTGTTTGTCTAAGTTTGTCTGAGTTATGACGTCACTCGATAGTCGATTTCCACCTTTCACTGACGACTGTGTTTTTTAGTGGCAGCCACAAAACAAAAACAGAAATCTTTTTCGCCAAGGTTTTAATTTCAAGGCATAAAAACCATGTATCAGTGGAAATAATATTAGACAGCACATTATTCGAATTTTGAAGTCTTCTATTAACTTGATTTGTAACCTTAATCATTGGGTTTCCTACCAAGAACTCTGTCTAATTTTTGTAACTAATAGAAACCCAATTATTAGGGATAACCGAGACAAAGAGAAGATCAAGGTGAGAGAGTATAGGCCATTAAGTTAGTTTTAGACATGGTATCCAGGTTCTTCAGACTTGCAAGGATGTTACTTCCGCGTTGTGTGGATGTTTTTGTGGAGGATATGTTCAAGTTTCGTTTCGTTTCAAAGCGAAGGAGAACCCCCAACGTTGTGGGTATGCCCTCTTTGATATTTTACGTCAAAGAAGCAAAGGAGCTATGCTTATTGAAACCGCTGAAGTTATGTTGCTTAAAATGTTACTATTTTCATTACTTTACCTTATAAAATTTAACAAATTGACGTCAGTTTTTTATGCGTCTGTCTTGTTATTGATCATGAAATGCGTCATAACATTGTCAAAGTAGCTGTAGATCCACAAGGCGAGAGCCAAGTGGATCCGCAGACTACTTTGACAATGTTATGACGAAATTCATTGTCAATAAACGGACACACGCATTAAAAAACCGACATCAATTTGTTTTGTTACGATAACGTTGACGAATTGCTCGCTCTCGCTCGCTGACGCTTCGGATGAATTTCAAATTCATGTGTCTGTCCGCATATTGACCATAAAAATTAGCCAATGAGCGCGCGTGATATTCTGCAGTTTTCGTAAAAAAAGGAATTGAAAATGAATTGAGCTTTTCGAGTCAGAGCGGAAGTATATTGGTATCTTATGGGGAAGAATTGGGTCTGTTGGTCTCCCACGCCCTACCCATCACTGGCCAGGCCTGATATGTGGCTCTTATCACTTTCCCGACATATACTAATATCCAAATAACTTAACACTAAATCCTATATAAAATTTTGACAAAACCCCCATGTGTGGGGCATTTGCACTTTTCTCACCCCGACTTACCATGGGAATTTTGTGTGTCGTACCACCTGCCCCATGGTGGGGCATTTGCCACCTTCTGAAAATAAAATGTCAAATGCCCAGGAGAGGGGCCGGGGTAGATGAGGAAGGGGTGGGGGGAAGGTGAAGATGATCAAGCTTGAAATTGACAGAGCCATTCACAAGTCAAAGTATCAGGGTGTATAAGGTGCTCATGCAAGTGGCTGTTTGTTCATTGCAGATCACTAGTCATCTAGCTAAGCAAGGCAAGTTCAAGATGCTAACACTACTCCCCTTAGGATGCTATCGTGTCTGTATAAATAGTATACAGACATCTGTATACAAAGTTTTTCGTAATTAGTTGTAGCTTTTATATCACATTGTAATGCCTGATGTATTTTACTGTGTTTTTAACTAAAGATGATGATGATGATGATGATGATGACGATGATCCTCATAACTTTGTTAATGAAACTCTGTGACCCCAACTTGTAAGGCAGCTTTTAAGGCTTCAATCACAGATCCACAGATTATATTATGGCAACATACCAAACTTTTATTGTAATGTCTGAAAGCCAGCAAAAGCTGGAACTGTCTGAACACTTGGACAGAGATAATCAATAACTACATCCAGTTTCTAAATTAGGACTCGAATGCCAGAGTCAAATGACAAGATAAATAACCTAAACTCTTTATGTACAAGTCTGAAGGGACATTGATATATGTATGCTACAAGAAATCAGGTGGAAAGTTTCATGTGCGTGATAGCTTACAGAAAAATAAACTTCTCTACAAATAATATATACTTACATTGTTTGATTGTAAAGCTGCTGTCTTTGAAATTTTGGTTGTCATAAAGTGCCTTTTTTGTGAAATATTGTAGGGACATTTAAGGCCTGAGGAAGTGGTGGCAATCATTATGATGGCCTATAAGAGGAGGCTCTGCCCAAAAGGGGTAGCTTCTATAGGCTTCAGGTATATAAAAGGGTAGGGATTTAACAAGTTGAGGTAAAAAAAGGTAGGGAAATCGGTCATTTTTGTCCAATGTGAACACTAACTGAAAATGAAATACATCTCTTCCTGGTTAGCATCTTCTCAGGTTATGCGTTATGTTCTCCAGTTGCATTGTTTGTCAACTTTATTCTAAGGCTTTAGAAAAGGGATGCAGTGATCCTACAAAGTTTTGTGAAAGGAAAACCGTTGTTATAAAAGGTATATGCATGAAAAGGGCACTTTTTCTGTCAAAATGGGTATGCAAAATTTAAGGTGTAGGACCTTCAGGAGGATCCTCCCTACAGGTATAAAACTATCTAGAGTATGGCGTGCAGTGTCTGTACCATATATGAAGTTTTCCACATTAAACTTTGTATAAATTTGGGGTTCTTTGGTCCATAAAATCAGGACTGTCAATAGGGGTTTTAACCCATTATACCTGTTAGGGCTGAGTATGCTTTATGGTACCTTAATGTTATTGGTGAATTTGCCTGTTAAGTTAGATACAATGCACCCATAAAGTAACACATTTGTAACAGGTGAGAAGATGAAAGCTACAAGTCAATCAAAATGTAATGACAGCCCATACGGGTGTCTTTATCATAAGGAGAGTGTTCTTAGCTGAGATTGTGTCTGGCTATCTTCAATAACGTTTAGTTGTAATGTTATTACTATAATGCAATTGGCCACCATACAAGACCTTTGAGCATTAATTTGGGGTGCCATTAGGGGCCATAAAACAACAGGGATATTACTTTAAAGAACCATATTAACCCCTGCTGAAAAAACTCGCCTGACATTGTGAACAGAGGTTCCATTCAGGTATCAGCAAGATTGCAACTGATCTTGACAAGCAGACAAAAATAATTTAACTGAACTGTATGAGCTGCATGATACTATAGGGCCATGGGGAACTTCATAACAAAGTACTTGTAAGAGAATGACTTCTCAAACCTAACAGATACCCAGCTTCCATTAATCCCAGTTGAGCTACAATGCTGTTGGTCATGTAACAACTGGGATGAATGAAACTCCGTAGAGGTCGTTATTTAGATATGTCTAGCCTGCATAGCAGGTGTTCATCATTCCTCTCCACCCTCCCAGATCTCCTTTTTTGGGTCACTCCCTCCCTCCCCACTTCTCATCCCTTTTTGTCATTTTTTGCTCGCCCCAGACAAGCTCGTTTGGTCATTCTTTTGCTCGATCTCCCAACCTGGAAAATGGAGAGGCAATGTTTACTATGCAGGCTACAATATGTCAAGTATTCGCACTCCAAACTTTGATTTGAAACACTTCATAACTGGGAGAGCACTGGTAGGGGCAGTTGGTATATACATAACATAATGGGGTGCAAATTTTGTCTCACTACTTGAGACAAGATATCACAACTAGTTAATTAAATAATGAATATAAAGCAAGCTAATTAACTTGTTAAATAGGAAGTTTCAGTACAATGTAATTAGGACACTTGTAGCTTGTGTCAGACCTGTGCTTCTTTGAATCCTTTGCAGTCCAACAAAACAATGACTGTTTCATGTGACTCTTCTGTGGGAAGACAGCCATTATGTTTCATCTTGGGGCATAATTGTTCTTTGTAACTTGTGTCAGATATACTACAACAACTTGTCGCTTTATCCTGTGATTTCAAAACGCGGCCATCACCCTGTTGACTGTCCACAGGTCTTATGGGGCATTGACAATCAGTCTTAGAAGAACTCTCCTCCATATCAGGAGAGCTGTTCTCTGCTCTGGCATCCACACACAGCTGTGATGTGTCAAATATTCTTTCCACTGGTGAAGAATCTACGCAACATTCAATTTCTATTTGTGTTCTTGAGTTTGTTCTCTTTGCTCCACCTTTATCATACAGTAGTACAGGTCGAGAGCGTTTTAAACAATATTTATTGTAATCACACCTAATATTACGAGGTGTTGATGATGGGACCAGGCATAAACAGTTACAACTCCTGTCACTGTATACAACAGTCTCCACTTTGGGAGGCTGTTCTGTATTAGATGGCTGGCAACTGGAACCATTTGTGTCTGTGATTTGTACACATTCAGTTTCTTTCCTACCTGCAACACTTTTGCTTTTATAAAATACTGCCGTCTGCAGCATAGGTTTTGGCCTCCCATTAATATGATCTGTAGGTTTTACTTTCAAAGCTAACATAACACAGTTAATGGTAAATGCCAAAACACAGGCACAGAGAACTCCCAAGAGAGCAAAAAGTACAATTTCCAAGGAAGATAAGTCTTCTATATCCACCTTGTCAGAAATATGATCAACAGCTCCATTACTCACAGTCAATGGTTTTCTTGTTGTATCTATTGAAACAGCTTGTGTTGGAAGTGCATTCCCAGTAAAACGTTCAGGAGTGATGACTCCAATAATAGGTGTCTCTGAAGGGCCAGTTCTTTTAGTGTAATAACATGTATACTTTCTTGAAAACCGTTTAAATGAAGCATAGAACATTTCAACTTCCAATGGACTCTTGCCAATTCTAAGCGAGATGTAAAACACAACAAAGCATCTCGCTGGCTTCACAAGTTGCTTGTAATATTCTGAAAGGTTTTCAGGAAACAACTCCTTTGCCATTTCCATTTGATTTACATTCCACAAGCCAGTTTGTGGTGGCAATTTTGTAATGTTTGACTTATCCCCATCCAAGTTAATGGCAATGATGGTGGCATTGAATATTTCTCTCAGTTCTTGCTGGGTTTTGGCTTCTAGAGCCTTCACAATCCTGTATGTCGATCTCATCTCTCTCAATCGGTTGGATGGCTTGCGCTTCACTTTTAATCTGAACAGCACTGAAAATATCCTGTGACCTCCCTCTACTCCAACAGTAACAAGTTGAGTGCTAATTAGTTCATGCTTTTCTAAATACTGAGCAAGGCTGGTAGGTTGACCCAAATGTTTATGGTGGCTCTTGTCATATTCATACTTTAAAACGGTCTCGTAAATTTCAGGCCCTTTCTTTGTTAAAGATTGTAACCAGGTTTGCTTGTCTGTATTGCTCAAGGCCACTGTGATATTAACTGGAGGGATAGATGGTATAATATGATCCATTTCAAGGTCTGTGCAAGAATTAGGCAGGCTCACAGATGGGAATATCTCTGCTACTGCATTTTGGGTTTGACCGACAGACAGGGCTAGATTTCGCCTGCCTTTGAGGCTGTAAGCCAGAGCAATGGCATTGAGCACATGGCATTTAAAAGGTGGGGAAAGTGATTTGAAGACATTTAACAGCTCATTGCAGAATGTTTCACCAATAAATGTTCTGTTGGCCTGATTGCACAGCTTGAGCTTGGTTCTGTCCTCAACAGGACAACTGACATTTATGTTCTGTTTCATCTCTGTCAAGCTAAATAAAAGTTCAATGATGTCTGACACAGCACATTGTGTTGTCTTTGACACTGCAACAAGTACGTCACACTGGTTAGACTCGGGTAACCTCGAGAACAGTACTGCCATTTCTGTCCTAAATCGTGTCTTGACGATATTGTGCAGTTCTGTACTAGAATTGATGTTGTGGTATTTGGGACCTTCTTGGGGGCTGGTCCTTTTTATTTCCAATAATTGTTTGAGAAGGTAATCAGCATTTTTGTGTGTGTTTTGGTTATTTGTGCCACCAGACTTGTCCCCTCCATTAGAATGTTGTGAGGTCCCTGAAAATAAATAACATGCATAGTCATGTCCTTTTATGTAATACTTTATTGAGTTCTGGCATTAGTAACTAGAGACCCAAACAACTCCCATTACAATCTTAAAATTTTGTGGTATAATGTGAGCAAAAGATAAATTTTATCGAAGTGTGGGTTTTGGTGGATTTATTCAACAGAATAAAAACAAAAAAACTTCAAAAAACACTGAGCTTTTGGCTGTCAATCTACCACCTTTGAAGGATAAAAAATGGAATGCAAAATGATAATAAAAATATATGTAAGAAAAGGCGAAATAAAAATAATAAGAAGAACAAATTAAAGCAAAGTACAAAGTGTAAATTAGGTGACCATTGTTTAAAAAGAATATTATACTGGTTTGCAATCAGCTTAGAGTTATTCTCAGCATGCTGGCTAAGTGTAGCAGAGATTTGCCTCAATCGCTAATTGTACTTGGTCAGTGTCATCAAGGGAGCACAGAAACCATTCCCATCAAAAACAGAAAAAGATGGACCAGCACGTGCTCAGAAGAGTACTCGACAATATCACTCACAAGGAAGATTCAGAATCACATGCTAAAGAACTGTGAAGCTGGAGCTGAAGACACTCAACCACAACAGGAGTAACATCTGGAAGCTCCCAGAACAGACAGAAGAGAAGAATTTTTGCCGCTGTGCCCTACATGCCAGCAAACATAATGCCAGTTAGTATTAATTATTTAGTAACTGAACTGTGCATTGCTTTAAATTAGCACTACTCATCTTTGCCAACTCTCCCAGATAGATCATCCAGGAGTCTACTAGATAGAGACTGAGTCTCCCTGTCTTCCACATGGGAATTAACATGAAGCTAGGAAAGCCCATAAAACACATACATACATACTTCAGATAGACTTTGACCACCTTTAGTTATGGCATTTTTGTTGGAAACATTTTTGCGACAATTGACACATTTTTGTTATTAAATTGGCCAGCATGCTCTACTATAATCAACTTTTTCAATGATCAAGAAGGTAAAATTGACAATCTTCTGGGTTTTTATTTTTTTAAATTTTGAGTTGCAATCTGTGTCTAACTATGCTAATTGTGGACACTAACAAAACAGTCATTGAGCATTCTAACTGACCAAGGACTCCGTTGAATTTAGAAACACCTTCTCAATAAATCCAGCTGGTGTCAAAATGGAGAATTTTCAACTTAGACCACTTGGCCACATTTAATATTTCTCACAGACATAACAAAAATTTCTTTTTACAGGTAACTTTGCATTTGTTGACTACATGCACAACAGGAAAAAACCATTTCAAAAAGAGAAGGCCACAAGGTCAATCAAATATCTCTATTTTTACAGATTCCTAGACACATGAAAGGCAGGTTGAAATTTGTTATGACTGGGAAACAACTTTTAGATGAGCAAGAGTAATCTCACATACATTGTTTTTATGAATCTTTCTCAAGTGATTCTATCATTTTCAAACAATTTTTTGTGAGGGTTTGTAAAATGTGGAACTTACAAACCCTGCTGACAGATATCAATTATTAATGAATAAATAAGTGACAACTTCCAGATTGGGTGGTCTGGGTTCAAGTCCTGGATGGGAACACTGTGTTGTGTTCTTGAGCAAGATACATTACTCTAGTAGTGACTCTCTCCACCCAGGTGTATTTCATATAATGCTCCAGACAAGGGGATTGACCCTGTTAGGCCATTTGGCTCATATGGAGACGTTACCCTGATTAGCTACCACACTGTTTGATGGATTTTGACCAAAAGATATGACATATCACTGTAAACATTCCATTCTTTGTGAACACCTGGTAAACACCTGAACCTAGTGTTTATACATTCACCCTTGTTCTACGCAGAGTCACACCCTGACACTGAATGTGTAACATCAAGAGATGTACATTGTTCATGCGTCACTCTACCTTACCAGGGTCCCTACTGGGAGTTATATATAATGCTAGTATAAACAAATCCATTACTAGATGCTTTGTAAGAAGATGGTTTGCAGCATATCAGAATTGAAGTGCATCATCATTAGCCAAATAGTATTTTTGAGGTTACAATGACAATCTACAACACTCTACACCATGTTAAAGCAGACACATGGACAAAAGGAGTATATCCCTTCAAGTTATATATTCAGTGATAAGACTGCACTTTTCCCAATTTTCTAACAAGGTAGCCACACACAATAGTTAATAACAACAAATTATAACCACAACATGGTCACTGATGATGTGGATCATGATGTTTGACTGCATACTGCTAGTCTTCAGCTGGCCTGCTCTCGCACCACCTATTAAACGCTAAGCTCTGCTGTTTGTTTCATAATTTGTTTTCAGTAGCTGTGATTGGTATATTTGCATTCTTGCTGTTTCACTGGTATTCTGCTGTTATTCAGTTCTGCTGTTGTTGTGTGTATTGATCAATGGTGTGAATCAATGCCTCAAGTATTTCTATTCAACTATCCCTGTTGATGTTGCTAGGGTGAAGTATCCAAGAATCACTTCTTTGACACTGCATGTGTACCAGTGAAGATTTCGATCAATAACACTTCATTCTGAAGTAGGTGATGTCTGGTATTCAGGGTAGGCTGTGAAATGGCAGAGGTCTAAAACAGGAGGTTTACAACAGCAGACTGCCAAAGGAACCTCCAAATGATACAAGGATCAAAAAGCGCCAATCCCAGCTGTTGAAAACCAACCAATCAGAGTGGAGCATCATGCTTTAAAGTTGACACATAACCAGTCAACCTTGTTGGCTGATGAAGACTGGCAGTATCTAGTCAAACATCATGATCTATATCACAAGCGACCATATCATGAGGCAAACCGTACACTTATTATTCTCGTTTCTGTTCACCAGAACAAAAAACTACAACCTTTTTCTAACAGCTGCATAATTCGTTTGTTAAACAAAGAATGATTGATGTGCTAATTTAGAAACAAAAGATGGAATCCCAAAGAAAGTTTTCAGATAAAAATTATGTGTAAATCTGACAAAAGCACCTATTGAAAATGCCAAATTGGGTTAAAAGTTCAGAATGGTTAAGTTGATACATGTTAGTAAAAATATAAACACTAAATGCCAAGAAACAAAGTCAATCAGTTTAAAAGGTTAAACATCAGCTGTAGATAGTAACAACTGTAATGATAAGTTTGTCCACGTGAAACAAAAAGCGAAAGCAAATGAGTTCAAAATCTATTTCTTTCTGCTGATATCAGCTTTTAGTTGATCAGCTTGGTATCAACATAAACGAATAGCTACAAACATACATTCTCCTGCAGTGATAGTGGAATTGAACTTTTGCCAATAAGAAGGACTAAAGGATTCTTCAAGAACAATCGGCTTCAACCGCGTCACCTTATCTTACAAACCCCGCTGGAGTGATCTTTATCACGGTACAGTCGAGCTGTGATCACGAACGAAGAGACGTAACCAGGAAAGAAAGACACGCGAGCGATTAGGCTTCTTCGAGAACAACTGATCAGAAGTCGCACAGTGTTTCGAACAACGTAATTCTCGCGAGAATATTTTTTACCCAAAACTATGTGCCTCTGTTCAAGCAGCACAGCACAAGTTTACTTAATAAACAAATGACTCCTCACCTAATCTGATGAGAAACAACAATATAATGATGCCAGGAAGATAGCACACTTTGAATTCTTGCATAACGTCTTTTGTCGGTATCACCTGTAGAAGGCAAAAAATCTTCGTGTTAATCTTTGTACTTACGCATTATACAAATCCGCAGATATTCAAACAAACCCTAAACCCATTAGCAATTTTACCGCTTCCTTTCCTCTCGGTAACAATGTGAAAGTGCAAGCAGAAGGGATAGCAACGACTGCTGATGTGAGGGCGAAGATATGTCCACGTTCATGTCTTACAATTCCGACTTCAACTTTATCATTCGAGGGATATAGCAGCAAGATGTGGATTTATTAAGCTTAAATTTCTTGAAACTAAAACCAAATAACCTCTTAACCTGACGTTTCACCATATTATGAAGCGACAAACGCTAACTGAAGTTGCGTGATGAATAAATTGTTTATTTGTAAAATCACAAAACATCTGTTAACTGAACTCAATAAAAGTGTGTACATTGTCTGACATCATCAACATAACAAAATTTGCATACAAATTACAGACAATGCATTTGTCTTACAGTAGACAGAAAAACGACATGGGCTCCGAAAAAAATGCTTTATCATCAAATATTGAAAGCTAGCTGACCATAACAATAGGTACTACCGATTTTGTTAGAGGGTAAATTACACAATTTTTGTAAGGGTCGAGCTGCCAAAACTGTAGCACGGCGCGCGGTCGGGACAGAGCACGACAAAACAAAACGCAAGTGTGGCGAAAACGACGTCTGAACCAACAGATTTCGTTCTAGTGACCCAAACAAGTTAAAATTCAATGCACCACTTCAATCAGCACTCGCTAATTTTGAAAGTTCGTGTCGTGATACGCTCATATTTACATGTTGAACAGACAAAGACCTACTGCATATATAATGTAGTTGATACACAACAATGGCCGATCCGAGTGGCTTTGTAATAAAAGACGATATGTGACTTCAACCCGGGTTTCAGATACTTGTCTGTGCCGATCCTGGCCTTTATATCTCTCACCGGCAAAGTCTCAAAGGTCTGCGAATTGCTGAAGAAACAACTTTCCGCCGTAAAAGGCCATTTCTGATAGAATACATTATAGAGATCGGTGGCCCTCGCGCTAGCGCGGCTTAAAAGGGTTGACAAACAACGACTTGTTCTTAAGCTGAAAATTGACAAAACTAATGTTTCAGTTAGATATGATTACCTTAACAGTGGCTGTCGAATTCAACTGTTATGTAGTTGTGATTCCGGCATGGTCTTTGCGGTACAAACACCGTTCAAGCCTCGGTACCTGGCATGCAGCTGTTGGCTTCAAACTAGTTTGACGTAGATCAATTGACATGATTTGATTATGTTTGATTGGCATGCAGTGACAAAGTTGGGTGTGTGACAAGAAAAAGTGCTTCTCGCTTGCATGTACTTGTCAGAAAATCACGTCAACGTTATTTTGAATCTCCTCTGACAGCTTTGCGTGAGTTGTGTGTCCCTTTGTTGTGTCTTCAAACTGCGAATACTAATTCAAACACTGTAAACACTGACTGACTTGTTCATGCCCCCTTTATGCATGGAGTAAAGGGAAATCCAAACCAATCAATATTGAGTTCTTTACCGTTGCGAATAGTTTAATTTTGTGCACGTAGCATCTAAATATTGAAATTTTTTCCCATCCGTTTAATGATTGGGAATCGGAAAAATGCGGATTACCACAGGAAAAATTTGACCTGCAAAAAGATTTACAGATAGAACTGAGCCACAGCAAGAATGTTCTTTGAGATACAGCAAAAAGGAGTTCTCGCCAGATAGCGATCAAGGCAATGAAACATAAGCCAGAATTTTCCGTCTTGTTTGAGCTTTTTGTTATAAACTACTGTGTCTTTAGACTTCTCTCTTATCTAATACCGTGAAAGTTGAACCAAGAGAGAAAAGTGTCTCAGTGCTTTGTCGTCGTTTCATTTCCAAACCGAGCCCGAGTAAGGACTAACACCAGGCTCTCGTCTTGAATTCCTTCAGGAACATGTCATGGTTCGAATTCATCGGTAAAAGATGTAAGATGACTCTTAGATGTTATAGATAAAATTAGATTCCACGTCGCTCAGGATTTTCACGTTTTATCACGACTGTCTTTCTCAAGATATTTCATTACCCCCTAAGGCTCCACTTGGCATCGTTTTCTCTTCCGATGATAGCATGAAAACTGGCATAGATTTTCTCCGTTACTCAGTTTTTTATCTGAGTTCGCCGAGTTGAGAGGCCAAGAATTCAGTCTTTCTTAGTTAGATACAAAGGTTAAACTATTAAAAAAAGAAATGAATTTGAGGTTAATTTTTTCTTGATTGATCAGCAGTAAAGAGTCGTCAACAGAAAAACAGAGGAGCCCAAATGATCTTCTCAGGTCGTAGCTGCTGGTTTTAAATGTGTTAAGCCAATTTACATTAAATGGTGTGATTTTTATGAAGTGAAACATCACTTGAACATCACTTAAGTATGGTGCAAATTGAAACTCTCCAGAGAGGCGGGTAAAAACTAAAATGAAGGAAGATGACGTGAACTGATAGCACGCGCTGAAAGAACGATACTAAATTGACATTATACAGCCTCGCGTTTACTTCGAAAACTTAAATGGCAGGAAAGAAGAAGAAACATTACATTACTTTCATATATATATTCACCGAGCTGCAACTTCACCATCTCTCATTTATCACTATTTATCACATATTCACTGCTGAATCCTGCAGGAGGCAGGAGACGCATGTCATTGAAGAACT
>Ga0126343_10000607_pt1 | contig 14402 bp, 14 predicted proteins | sample Cyp2metagenome_FD_92531 | JGI IMG/M metagenome (GOLD analysis project Ga0126343, IMG submission 92531) | Coral microbial communities from Lord Howe Island, Old Settlement Bay, Australia - Cyphastrea 2 metagenome | ecosystem: Host-associated > Invertebrates > Cnidaria > Coral ... | reverse complement strand
ATCCGAATATGTTTCGATCATACATCGACAAATTCAACCAATTCAATAAAAGCAAAAGCCGGGAATCGTGACGTCATTGAACGATACGACACTCGCAAAGGTGTCATACGGAAAATATCCCACACACTCTATAGGAATGTAGCCGTAACACTAGAGAGCTTAAGCACAGACGTTTTTGAGCCACGGACGTCAGCCGGAAGTTTATATTCTCGCTTTTAGCACGTTTTAATGCCCAGCTAATGAGTTACAAAGCTTTCATTTTAGCATTTACAACTTGAAATTTTCGACTAAAAGGGAGTAAAACACGTCGAAGGGGAGAAGTTTCGACTTCCGGTTGACGTCCGTGGCTCAAAAACGTCTGTGCTTAAGCTCCCTACTGCTGAAACAAAGACCTGAAAAATATTCAGGCTTTGAACGGGATTCGAACCCACGACCTCTGCGATACCGGTGCAGTGCTCTCCCAACTGAGCTATCAAAGCCACATGAGAGCGGTCGTGTGTGGGTTAGTCGTTTATGTGAACGTAATACTCGGCCTGAGTTGTTGTTGTTGTTGTTATGGTTTCACCCTCGCTCACATCTCGACGACATTTTAAGTACTTTCAAACTGGATCAAACTCTATCAGTAGCAGGAAAGCTTACCCACATCGGATTGAGTAGACGAGGGAATAAACTTCGCGATATACCTTGGCTCCTCTCAGGGAACAGTGCAAATTAACGCGTGCAATTCCGTGATTTTCCCAGGTCATCCACTCAAATAATAAGTAAAAGTATGAAAGCTCTTGAGTTACACTATTCTTGGTGCATGATCAAATAATCGATTAAATTCCAATTTTCATGCGTATGTTCGGCTATTGATCAAAGATGACGTCAAAATATAGTGAAAACAACAAACCGGCACATGCATTAATGATATCAGCTATGCATCAATTTTGAATATTTCACTTAATTAAGAAGACAAATAAAACGTAATGCGTGAGAAAACCCTGAGAGCTAAGAGATAATGATGATTAACAATGTATACACAGTACATCACTGCATATCGACTTGTGCAAAAACGTTACCAGACCTGCCAACCCCTGGTTAAGGAAAAATCTGGAGACCCATGAAAATTAAGAAATCGGAACATTCTACAAGAAATAGTGAAATTCTAATTTTTCCCGGATTCGCCTGGGGACTAGACACCAACCTCATTCCCAGGGCCTATTCTCCTTTTAAAATGGCGGACAGACGTGGAGAAAAACGATAAGTTATTGAAGACAGTTACACAAGCAAAAATCACAGCTCGGTACAAAAACGTAACCTAGTAACTAAAGTGTTGTTCTTCAATTAGTTTATCACTTTATGGCACTAGCATTCCTCGTAAATATTCTATTTTTATCCGTGAGAGTGAGCAGGTCTGTCGTTATCGGCCATCTTCTGGCAGAAATTAATTATTCGAATTTTACATGCAAGTTTAGCTTAGCAAAGACCTCTAACACGGACTACAGTGTACTAAAGAATCTTTAAGATTAAACTACCTCACAAATGGACTCGTTTGTTCTGCATTTGTCTTGATTCCCAAGAGTGTCTCTCGTAGACGCTCTTCGTACAACCCCACACAATATTCCTCACTTGCTTCAATCTCGTTGTCAGAGCCTTCGTTACCCTTGTCCAGCGTTTTCCCGTTCTGCTGGGCAAGGACAACGAGGGCTTTGGGAACAAGATTGCACTCATTTGGGGGATGAAGATCATAGTCGACGTCTAGGTTAGTCTGTCGTTACTTACATTTCTCGGGCAAAACCCAAGGTGCTTCTTGTTTTTTCGTAGAGTAAAGCTTTTCCTTCTCTGTGTGTGCAAAAGTAAACTTTGCCAATCATATGACCTCGGCCCATTGCTTGAACATCAACTAACTCTACTCTCCTCTACTATGGCTTGATGAAGGAATTTTTGCCACGTGCGACGAATCACGTGCGACGGATCTTAAATAAACCGAATTTTGCATAAAAGGTATTGTGACCGCCGCCCAGGGCGAATTATGAAAAAAGCGCGGGTGTTTGTTTGAATGCAAAAAAAATATTATTTTGCCAATAAACGGGCTACATCTCTGAGAACATTTTATCCATTTACCTTCACAAAGGCAGAATGAGGAACAAGTGCTAAACGTCAACGAAATGAAGGCGAATTGTTTCGTTTGAAGGACAATATCTGATTATGCAATTTCCTTCTAAGGGGAATGAAGAGGGCTGCAGGAGAGAAGAGGAGGAAGATTAATTAGTTTTTCGTTCCTCCCGTCTCACCTTAGATTATAAAAAGCATGATACTATTATTAAACGACTAGGTTCTTGCATGTGGATTTTTACTATATTTGATCGCATCCTATCATTTATGGAAATGTTCTGTACTTGAAATCTTGAGAAGATAATTCAAGAGACTATGTACCTTAAAATTTCAGTTCTATATTATTCAAGTTTAGATATTGATAACAAAACTCATTTGGAAGGATTTTAAGGGCCTGGTGACATGGAAACGGGTGGCCCCGGGGAGGTGAGTTACGCCACCTTGCTACCCGCGGTAAAGAAATACTTGTCTTCGCATGCAACCCCGGGGACGCAGGGTGAGGTCCAAAATGCAATCGAGCACGCAAATAAACAAAAATTTAACTTTGTATTCTTTATGATATTTCAGTAACAATTCAACACGTCAACGATTCTATGCCTTGCCTTTCGGCAGTTTTCGGTTTGACCTATCTGCAGATTTGTTCTGAGGTACGGTCGTTTGTTCCACTCGGAAGCTGCTTTTCGCTTCAATTTCGTTGTTGCAGGCCAAACGTCAGTTTGATTCCTTTGATCAGCCTGACTAGCTGATTCCACGCTTCAATTGTCGCCAGCACTGTCAATGTCATCAGCGTTTTGGCAGCCAGGTCACACACAGCAGAACTGAGTTCTGCTGTGTTTTTGGCGGGCTTTGGCGCAGTGATTTGACTACCCTCGTTGGGTGGGTTATCCCACTCCGCAGCTTTCACATGGAGAAAACTCACTCCACAGAAGCGGGTTACCCGGTCCGGCCGTGATTGGGCCGCGTAACATGTGAACACGATCAAGAAAAAAAGAGAGACTGTATGGATAGATTGGTTTCCCCATCAAGGCAGGGGACTCGGTCATCTGCCCGAGGTCCCCAACTTCCATGTAAACAGGCCTTAAGATATAAGTTAGCTAAAAGCTATATAGCTAAAAGACTGCGGCAAATTAACTTGGCAAAATACTTCTGATAAAGGTAAACAGTGAGCATAAGGTTTAATCTAAAACGAAGACTGATATGATGATTTAGTAATACTCGGTCATGATGTGGTGTGCTTCCTTTGGTCCATTAAGAACAAGCTTTACGAAACTGACTTTTAGGAAAGAGCTTTCTAAAAAGCAAACCATAAATTCTTTTACATTCATTTAGTGTTTTTAAAGTGATTTTGAAAACAATTATTACAGTTACCTTGCAACTTTGATGGCTCACCCTATGTATATGTAATGTCTGTGTATTAGTAATAGCCACTCGCAAGCCCGCAATCCATGGCTTACTGGGTGTCACTGTTGTTGTTGTAGTCTCAGGTTCAAACAACACTGGTAACAACGACGGAGAAGGTACAGCGCGTAAGAAGAATTCCTAATTATTTCTGGTACTTCTGTTCTACTTCAACTTCCCGGCATTGCACTTAAACGCATACGAATGCACCTAGTTAAAAACCTAAATTTTCAGCTTTGTTTAGGTTTGCAAACAGTAAAGAACTAAGTATTCATCTCTTACTAGCCATGAAACGTTCAGTTAGTTGGGGTGCAGCGCCAGAAACAGCGCGCGAAAAAAATAAAAAAGCGCGGCGAGACCATTTTTCGCGTTGCGCCCCAACCAATTGAACACCAGAAAGAGGCTAATCTAGACCAAAAAAACTGGAAACCAAAGTAAACCTACGTGGAAAAGACCGCCATTGCAAGCAACACTGATATTAGGGGGAAAAAGCAGCAAAATGCCAATTTAAAAACTATGGAAGCAATGGCCAAAAGCCTCATGGGTGCCAGCCCTTAGTATGTAAATAAATTGTTAAACTAAACAATACTAGAAATACACGTGGTGCTAATTGTACAATATTACCTGCTAGATATAAAAGAGTCAAAGAGGGTGGCGGCACGATTTCTGCAAGAGCTTAAAAATGCTTGAATCACCTCCCCCTTAAAATACGCACCTCTCAATCTGGAATTTATTATATAACTTCATTCTAGATTAAGTCAGCTCAAGGGCAGGGCTTTTTATTCCACTTTTAGATGAATGTGTTTCTGAAAAAGCTGAACTTTTATAGTGGATCGGAGTAATTTCATTTCACATGCCTTGCAGGGAGGCATTGATCAAACATAATCTTTCACATAACAACAAATCTAATCTATTTATGAGACAAAATTGACGTCATTTTGAATTCAGGCTGAGTGATCGCACCAACGTTTGTTGCGTAAAGGAAGGATGCAGCTCCCTCAAGCCAGCAGCTTGTTCCAGCTTGCTTCTTGAAGTGGTTGCTTCAGTTGATTTTGAAGCTGCTACGTTAAATCTTCACCTGAACAAGGGACATGACAGACATGAAAAGGTCTCACTTCAGCCGTTGAACAACGCCCTAGTCTCCTGCAACCCGCCGTGTTTAAGCATCAGAAAGCCTTGGGAGTATTGTTACATGAGCACGCACAACTTCTCCAAGCGACGTCACATAAGGACAGATCATTGATGTCGTGGTCTTCTATTTGAACTTTGATCATTTTTTCTCCAGACACGCGGTGTGGTTGTATGTGACCAGTTATTACGGTCATCGACTGTTTTGCGGAGACATTTTCGGCACTTGCTTTCTCTCATCGTTTCACCACATTCTGTGATGCAGAAGATGTGACCTTAGAGATAGGAAATAAAAAGCAAGCAGGACAGAAAAAGTTGAGATATGTGGTGACTGATGCTAGTTTCCGTGTGCAGTGTTGAATTAGACATCAAGCCAGTAGGGAACACGAGAAGGGCGACTGACCAGTTGAGCTCGGGAAAAACACGTTGATTGAAACCAAATTCTGCCATTGAGTAACTAAATAGAGTGGAACCTTTAGTTAGCTAACGGCCATCTCTCTACAACAGCCCCCTCTATGGTCTAGATCTGTACATTCACTGTTATTTTGACCTTTCCACCACGGCAACGGCCACAAATAAATGTCCCAATCGCCAAAATGCCCTCTCGAAAACGGCCAGTTAATCAACGACTGACGAAAAGTGTATACAAAACTCCATTTTGTGTTGCAAAGGATCACCAAGCTTGCATATGAATCCGTGCCACACGTCGTTCAGTCTCTGTTTCCGTTTTATTGATATATTTTGATTTATATATGGGAAAAACTGCACCTGCAGAGAAAAAAGGGGGGTCATTTTACACCCCTACCTCCTTAACGGTCACCTCTCTACAACGGCCACCTTCCTAGCCCGCACGCAGGCGGTTGGATGGTCGAAAAAACCGGAAATCGTAATGAGGTCGCCATCTTCAGATTCGCGCGAATCCAAGATGGCGACCTCATTACGAATTCCGGTTTTTTCGACCATCCAACCGCCTGCAGGTTACCACTTTCCTCTCTCCCAAGGTGGCTGTCATGGACAGCTTGGACTACAATATGTATAAAGAGAAGTTTGACAAGCTCACCGTTTGGACATTTGAACCAGTGTCCCTGTGTCATCCCCCTTCCCTTCACATTGAGATCTTTCTCTTCTTTTTCTGCCACCTGGTGAAACCCTTTTTGCTGAAGTCTGATCCATTCAATACGAGCCCTGTATCGCTCTCGGCGTTTTTTGTCTAAGACGTTGCAAAATATTATGGTTAGTATATGTCTCTTTTTAAATAGCTGGCCGGTAGTCAAATAAAAAGGTCACTTGACACTTGCAGTTCTTCCATGGGGAATCATAGGTTAACCAATCTCAAAATTCTTACATTTTCAGGTTATCGAAATAGAAAAATTACTTGTATCTCTAGAAACGATGTTATCCAAATTACGAGAAAATTAAGACGGATTCCGCACAAAGTGCGTGCAATAATGTGAGGAGAGAAAATAAGACAATTCAGTATGTTTTGCAGATTTGTTTTCGCTGACAGAAAAATATAGAAAGCCAACGTAGAGATCTTTGCTTAAGTTATTAATCTTGTAAGCAATGAATTCCGTTATAGCCAGTCGTGCCTTCTGAAATGTGTTAGGTAATGTTTAGTAGACACTTTTAAATAGCTTTACGTAATCCTTTAGAATTGTGTTTTTGGCTTAAATAGTCGTGTCTTGTAAAATATTCTTTGGTTACATCTGGGACTACGTCCTGGTTACCGTCGTTTTCATCTAAGCGTGGACACGTGACAGAAAAACATGTTCTAACTGGGTACAAACATGACATGCTTGGTAACCAAACATTTGAAGTTCGACGGCCGTTAAACAAACTTTCGCACCAAAGTTGGAAAGCTTTCGATGTTTTCGATAAACAAATACTGCCGAAACTTCAAACCAGGTATTCCTCTGTCCAAGGATTTCAGAAATGAAGTAATTCAGATGCCGGCTACTCGAAACAAGTGAAATACTTGAAAGGTATCGTATGTAACGTTCGTTTTAACGCCTGTAGAACTTCAAATGTTTGGTTACCAAGCTTGTCATGTTTGCGCCCAGTTAGAACATGTTTTTTTGTCACGTGTCCACGCTTAGATGAAAGCGACGGTATGTTGTTGGATTAAACTCTACAGTTGGAACCAACTAGCTGTGTATTCTCTGTCTTCCCGTTGGATCGTTTTACTGTAACAGAACCCGATACTTCTAGGAGTCTGACAAATTCCGTCGTTGCAAGCGAGTTTCCCTCTGGAAAATTGTACAAGAATGATAACGAGTTTAAGCGGCCCACAAAGCTGTTATCACATTGGCCCAAAATACGTGTTATCACAATAAGTGCAAAAAATATTATCTAAAAATCTACTCATGGCGCGGTAACTATTGGAATACTATTTAAAACAACTCACTTTAGTTCATTTCTCCAAGTGTCCCCGCGATTAAATTCTCAAGCATTCTCTAGAAAGTTAAGGTCAAACCTCGTAAGAATGCCTGAAGCGTGTGCCATTGTGTTTTTAACTAACGCAAAACGTATGTTTTCATTGAAATATGGATAACTTCAAGTCCAACTTTCTTTTGCGGAGTCAGCTTGAGAGCGTAAGTCTCGATTACCAAGCCATGAGGTTTTTTTGGTAACTTAATTTATGGGATTTGGTTTTTAAAAAAATTTGTTCGAGTAGTTTCAGAGATATACAAAAAAGCGCTAAAAAATAAAGAATTAGAATTCAGTTGCACTTAGACAGGTCCTGAGAAAGCAGGTTGGTTTTTACGATCGCAAGAACAAAAATACACCAAACTTTCCTAGCATCGAAGTATGATGTTTAGCAACATTCCGACACTACTTTTAAGATTAACTTAAGTTATTTTGAACTATAACGGTCATTAATGCAAATGCGGCCGTAACACTACTGGAACAGAGACCTGAAAATTTTAGGCTCTGAGCAGGATTCGTGTTCTCTTAGATTATCGTCTCTCGGTCCGTCGGCTTACTTTGACCGTATAACAGTTCCCAAACCTTTAATTTTCTTTATTATATGGTCAGCTCCGTGAGCATGCAAGATGAATCAAATCCTGCGCTGTGATTGGCTGCCCGAGCGGGCAAGATGGAGCTATCTTGACCGCTCGGGACTACCCGCCGTGTCCCACAAGAAAATTTACCCCGAAAGCCATACATCCTTTATTGACCAAGCTTATTCGGTCAAGATGGCTGGATATTGGCCTCGTTCTTTTTCTGCGAGTTTATGGACCTAGACTCCGTCTCGGTCCATAAACAAGCAAAAAAAGAACGAGGCCAATATCCAGCCATCTTGACCTCACACTTGGTCAATAACCCATATACGTATCACACATTTGTACCCCGTTTATCGGTATTCTTACCGATTTTCTTCTCTGAATCCAATACTTCTCCAATATAATCAACCACCACAGCGTCAGTGTCTCCCAGCTGAATACCCCGGATGTCAAGCTGCATCTTTAGCATTCTGAGGTCGATTAGAAGCTTTGTTCTGAACATTTCTTCTTTAAGTTCTTCTCGTTCTTGGTAGCTGAATTGAATCCGAGACCTCATTACACGATACCGGAGCTGTTCAACTTTATTCTCTAGGCCTTTCTTTGTTTCCTGGAAACGTTTATCAGCTTTAAAAGAACCTATATTAGCTTTGAGTGTCTGGAGAAAAGCTAAAAACCTGATTTGGTTGTCAATCAAGTTGATTTGTTCATCTTTGAGATTCTCATTATCCAGCACCCTTTTGATTTTGTCTTGGTCGTTGGGAAATTGGTCAATCTCGCCAATATCCTCCACCTTCAATTTGAGCCTATCTACCTTTTGGTCAAGCCGTCGTTTGTCGATTGAAAGTTTATGTTTTATTTCTTCGAAATCTTTGAGGATCTTCTTAACAACGTTGCCGTACCTCAAACTTGAACGAATCGGGATGTTACACTTCGGACAGCGCTTCAGGGTTACTTCAACATCAACAGGCTTCCCACCATGCATTGTTTCCGCCTGGTCCATCCACTGATCCATCATTTCAACTTCAAACACGTGACCGCAGTCTGTCAGCTCCACGAATCTTGCATGAGGCTTATGTTCGGTTCCGAAAAATATCTCCGTCACCTCGTCTTTGTGGCACTCTCGGCACTTCTTCGGGCATATTTCCCCACAGAGACCAATACAGGGATGCCCGCATGGAAGTTGCTTTGTACACGGAAAATTGCATCGAGGACGGTCGCAAAGCTGCCCACACATTTTGGTGCATTCATGATGCCAGCAACGCCAGATGCATTTCTTGTTGCAAGGATCACATGGTTCACCGCATTTCTTCGTGCAATTTCTGTGCTTGCAGTAGTTGCTACAGCTTTCTCTGCATGGAGGGCAGTTTTTGTTGCATGGTCCACTACAGTTGTGACCACAGAGCAGCGTGCGATCACACTCTGCATTGCATGACGCATGGACTAGACCACGCAGACAGCTACCACAGTCACCTAGGGTACAAATGACAAAAAAAAAATGCACAGGTAATTGAAAACTAAAATCTTCTTCAATTTAATTGTGATTGTAGACTTACCAACACAAGGGTGTTCACACTTTAAGGTTACATCACAAGAAGTCGTACATGGACTGTGCAATGGATCCACGTGGCATTTTGTCTCGTTTTTATGTCCACACGGCCAGACCTTTGAACAGTCTATTTGGCATTTTACTTGAGAAAGGTCATCGCACATGTAGCAAGGAACCATTTGTAGATGGCCGCAACGTGGAAGGGTCTTTTCCAAAGGTTGCTTACAAGGCTCGCATTCTAAGTAGCATAGATCAGGGCACTTATGATTCAGCGCGCACAAAATCTCAGTGCAGGGCTTATGGCACTCGTATTCTAAGTGCTCTGGGTCCACTGGATGACACATCATCTCACACACGTGACCACACTCGAGTCGGGCGTTACATGGTATGCTGCAGCCTCCATCGGGTGCCTTTTGAAAGTCAGCAGCACATGACGCCTGGATCATGTTTTGCGGATGGTTTTGGCACATCAGCATCAATGATTTCCCCACATTTCCACGCTCTCGCATATCCTTAATTATTTTGCTCCACAATGTACTCTTTGCCTCCAAAAGACTGATGTTACCGATACAGAAAAACCCAATCTTAGCGCGTGACAACGCTACGCAAACTCGGTTTTCTGTCTGCAAGAAACCAATTTTGCCTTCTTCATTGCTTCGAACAAGTGACAGAAGAATGATATCATTTTCTTCTCCTTGGAAATTGTCCACTGCGCAGACGTGAACTCCGCTGAAGAAATCTTTAGGCACAAGTTCTTTTTGGAGCTGTGTTAACTGGCCAACGTAAGCTGTTAAGATTGTGATTCGCTCTCTTTCATAACCCTGAAGGATGAGGTAGCGGCAAAGAGCTGCTATGAAATTGGCTTCATGCTTATTTGACCTGCTCATTCCTTCCACGGTAAAATCCTGTAATGTAGATCGTACAAATGTGTCACAAAAACAAGGCGAGAAATGAAAAGGGAAAGAACAAGGGAAAAGGCATCCGGACTTAGGCCAGATCACTTTTCTCAATCAAATCTACGAGATTCGACGAAGCCCATGAAGTATCGGTACACCTGAAGTTACTGAAAACTAATTATGTTCATAGCTATAAGCATAGAGACGTTCAAACTTACGATTAGCGCTAACACAGAGCAACAAGCCTTCACGTGGCCAGCGGCCGCGATCCTTTCGGCCAGCACCAAGAACAACGAATGGTTATTGGTGCTAGTGAAAAGGATTGCAACCTCGAGAGTATGAAATCAGGTTCAAAGTGGCAGCAGACTCTTCCCCAGTAGTTACTATTGGTTGCTGAGGACATTGTAGGGCTAGGAAGAAATGATGTGGGTTTTGGGTATGATTGTATCACAAGAAAGCCAAACAAAAACTAGTATTGCCGATCACTTCAGGTCGGTTTGGCACAATAAGAAACATAACCATAGGTACAGGCATGAAACGCTGTTTGCTTGGCCTCAGGTCGCCTCGGATAACGCCTGAGTTTTCCTGTGCTTAAATTACTGCTCTCTTCACAAGAGTAAACCTTGCTTACCTGACAGCCACTGGCAGCAAGATGTCGTGTGCAAAGAACTTGATCTATTTTCTAATTAGAACACAAGAATAGAGGGAGGGGGCTAAGATCATTGACCGAGTAGATTCATCGTGTCTTTAAATTTTCACAACAAAATTTAAAGATACGATGAATCTACTCGGTCTATCGTTTATCTTATATGTCCTGAAATTATCATCAGGTTCTGGCTAAGATCATTTTTGGTTAAAATATTGGGAAGTTGATCGCATGACTTGCTTCCTCAGCTGGTGAAGAAGGATTGCTCGTACGTTTGCGTAAGCCAACGAAGCATTCATTTTATTGACATGCCGATGGCTCACGATGGGTACCCACCTCACATTCTTCGTGGTCCACAAAGAATGCATTACAAGCCACGCCCTTAATGTTGTCAAAATTCATCACCGATTCGTGGTTTTCCAACTTCGGATTGACGTAAATGTGCTCCAGCATTTTGGAGATTTCAGGTCGCATGCGATGCTGCAAACGCAGTCGCTCAAAAGGCATTCCATTCTTCACCATCCTCTCGAATAGCGACACGTCCAGGTTGTAGTGTTTGGCGAGTTCGTAGACTGTGGGATTGGGACGGAGTTGCTGATGATCACCAATCAGAACCAAGTGCTGACATCCGGGAGTTAACGATGTAACGATGTGCGACTCCAGTACTTCAGCGGCTTCTTCCACAATAGTTATTCGCGGTCGCAAACTTTGCAAAATATTGCGATACTTAGCAGCACCTAAATTTAAGAAAACAATTCCAATATACATTCCAATGAACGCGTGAGCATGATACGACTTAAGATAATATCTGACAAAAAATAAATTAAGATAAGATGATTTCATCATGATAAACAACGAAGAAACGACGTTAGGACAAACTCCTGCACCTTGTAGAAAAGGTTAACCTGTTCTGCAATGTGCAGGAGTTTGTCCAAATTTTAACAATTAATTTTACTTTAATTTACAACTTAATTCATTTTGTTTTCTCTCCCTTTTTTTTGGTCCATAATATCTATTACAGTGTCTGCCATTCCCCTCACGTATTATGTAACCTTTGTCATATTGTTTGTATCTAGCTACGTTGTTCTAATATTCTACAACAAAATTATCGATGGTCGCTGGTTCTCCGCGCGCCTGTTCGCTCAAATGAAGATCTCAAGGGGCATTTTTAATACCGACACTTATTATGGATACGATTAATTAGTAATTGGACCTCGTGTCGTACAATCGTAAGTTTAAATCGGCTCGCACTTCGCGTTCGTCCGATTTTGAAATTTCTCGCCCGATTACTCCCTGAATTGTACTGCACTCAGTCCAATTACCATTAGTAATACTAAATAATGATACACAAAATAATAATACAAGTAACTAGAAAATAATACTAAAAGATTCTTATTCCATACGTAGATAATTGACGTGATCAAAGACGAAAACTGCCGTGCATTATAAAACAATACAAACCACAGTAATCAGTTTCAACGTGCCGGTCGGGACATAAGCGTATACAAAACACCGTAAAGTGGGAGCTGTATTTTAACTAAAAAAACCCTGACGCTTCCAACATCACTGCACTCACTGAGCCACGCTCACCTGTCGTAGTCATACCAATGACATCAGCATGCTCGAGTATCCCTAAGTCTTGCATGGCCTTTGCTTTCTTTAGACGCTCGACACCCCATTCAAATTCACGGTGGAGTAACGAGATCGCGCGACGGTAACGCTGACGCACGTCCATCGTCCATCGTCGGTACAAACTCCAGCGGTCTTTAAGGTTCAAATTCCAAACATTTGTCACCTGTAGTGAATAACATAATTAAGTGTAGAATAAAATAAATCATTCAGTGCAGGTTGACTAACAAACAAGCACAGATACGTAAACGCCAGCAAACGTCGTATAGCCATTTCCCTTCTCTCCCATAGTCTTAACCTCGCTTACCATTTTCGCTCTCTCATTTGGCATGACGTCCTTTTGCCTTAGTTCGTGAACCATGGTCCTCTTTAATTTTCTTTTTAGTCGATGAGCCCTTTGTATTTGCCATTCGTCGTCACCTTCCCCAATGCAAACAAACGGATTCAAAACTTTTAGCTGTTTATTGCTTTTTTCTTTTGACTTCGAACTGAGCACTCTAACGTCATCATCGTCCAGCACTCTCTGTTCCTTCATAACATTTGCTTCGTACATCACATCCGGGTTTTCATCGTCATCGTCATCGTCATCGTCTCCTTCATTTTCTTCCTCTGGTAAGTCCGCTTCTTCAACTTCCACTCCCGCTAACATTGAAGCGCCCTCTTGATAGACAAGGAAAACAATGAATGAATTTCTTTTTTTTTTTATATTTCACCCAGGGTAAGAATCAGTCCATTTCCGAAATACCTTGAGCCTCGTTCTCAAAGCGAGTTTTGTGGTCTTTACATATGAAAATGAGATTTCATTCACATGCAAATTGATCTCATTTATGTGTGAATGATTGTTCACCACGCCTCGCTTTGATAGAGAAAAAATGGGCTATTTCAATGTTATAGCCGTAAAACTAGGGTGCTAACAACCATAAATGCCCTGTGAGGTAACAATGACAGACATCCAATCAAAAGAAAAGTTATTTTATTCGTTTAGGTGAGGGACACAAACCAAACAAATACAAACAAACACACACACGTACACACACACACACCAACACACACCAAAACAGTATTTTTATCCACGAAGAGTGATGTAGAGATATCTAATAATCTTTAATAAAAAAATCTTTTTGTGTATTAGAATTCTGATATATGTATAGCCATTTTTCTTCCTATGATTGAGCTCATTACCTCCCGGATTGGCCGAATTCACAAACAGCTGTAGCCACTGCAACATAGCACTCCATTTACGCCCAGCTATTTCAACAAAAGGCCGCCTCAAAGACTCGTAATGAGCGGCCGTCATGCTCTGGGCGCGATAACGCATCTCATCTTCATGGAGAACGTTTTCGCGGCATTTCTGTAAAGCTTGTGTTTCATCATGTAACTTTTTCATAGTGTTGTCCATTAGCACATGAGCTTCATAAAACGCCGTTCTGATGTCACGGGGAACGTCTCCGCGCTATTAAGCAAACAGAAAGTTCAAAAGTTTCCTGAAGTAAACTATGAGGTGCCATTACCGCCAAAATTCAGCCCTCTCCATCTTTGTAAATGGTGCCTTCATTTTTGTAAATGGTGCCTTCATTTTCGTTAATGGTGCCTCTGTTTTTGTAAATGGTGCCTTCACTTTCGTCAATGGTGCTTCTATTTTTGTAAATGGTGCCTCTGTTTTTGTAACTGGTGCCTTAATTTTTGTAAATGGTGCCTTCATTTTCGTTAAAGGTGCCTCTATTTTCACGAAATGGTGCATCTAAAACGTGGTGCATTTATTTTCTTAAATGGTGCTTAGTTTACTTTTGTAAATGGTGCCATCAATTGTATAAGTGGTGTCTTGTTTTCCACAAATGGTGCCTGGTGCCCTTTTGTAAATAAATTCTGCCCAGTATACTGTTGTGAAAATGGTGCCTTAAATTTTGTAAATGGTGCCTTATTTCATAAATGGCGCTTAGTTTCTTTTGTAAATGGTGCCTGTATTTTCAGCAATGGAGCCCACATTACTTAATATTTAAATGGTGCTCTCTATTTGTAAGTGATGCCTTTATTTTCATGAATGGGACCTCGATTTT
>Ga0126343_10000606_pt1 | contig 14405 bp, 9 predicted proteins | sample Cyp2metagenome_FD_92531 | JGI IMG/M metagenome (GOLD analysis project Ga0126343, IMG submission 92531) | Coral microbial communities from Lord Howe Island, Old Settlement Bay, Australia - Cyphastrea 2 metagenome | ecosystem: Host-associated > Invertebrates > Cnidaria > Coral ... | reverse complement strand
AGAGTGAATATTTTGAGCTGTCAAATGGCCGGTTGTTCGCAGTGTTAATTTCAATTGTGCATGTAGCTACAGTGTGAACATAATAATGAATTGTCGAAAGTGTTAAGGGTCATTGTAAAATGCGGCGTTATATATTTTATACGGTACCTCAGATTAACTTTGGAAATATTAATTAAAACGAACACATGAAACTCAACTTGTTTGGTTAAATAAGCATTTGCATTTTGTAAAATCAAAAACAAGAGAAAAAGCTATGCAAAATTATCATTGGAGAAGTTAATCAACTTTATTGCTGAGTAATGTTTTGTTGAGCAAATTAACTGTAGCTTGTTGCAAATTATAATATAGATGGGACCCTGCTCGCGCTCTGATTGGTCGAAAACCCATGTTTTAACAGAGTTTGTATAAAACATAGAAAAGAGGTGTTAATCATGTTTTTTGCCTCATTACCTGTATATCATAAAGCAAATGAAGACGCCTGAGCCGTGACAAAGCTTCTGCTGCTCGTGTTTTCTACCGATTTCCCTTGAGTTCTCGAATGCTCGTCGAGTTTAACCGCAGTGTAATACACCATAGTTAATTGTGGGGAATGTTTAGGAAAGCCGGTAAACATGCAAAGAAGAAAACAAACAAACAAACAAACAAACTGAGATTTATGTTGAAAGGCCCTTGACCTTGCACATCTTTTGTTTTTTTGCTCATTGGCTATGAATTACGTAATCGCAAAGTTGCTATTGGTAAGTTGCATAAGCACACGTGCCACCTTTAGTATTTTGCCAGGTTTTGTGCAGGGTCAACCCCCAAAATAGCAAACAAAAACATACAACAAAGAACTTTGCCAAGTTTCCTAACCATTTCCCTCACTCAATTAACTATGAATACACGGCTTAGGCTTTTTTGTCAAATAATAAGCTGTTTATACTTTGGTGTCATGTACAATGAGGTATAACATCATACACTAATCTGGCTGGATATACAAGGTGCACACAACAGATTGGTGGTGGAATTCTGTTTTTCCTTTATTCGCTAATAGCCTTAAGCTATACCCTTGTTTTCGTTTACCGTCGACTGCGTTTCCTGATATTGCGTCGGTTGGCCGGATAGAAAAAAAGACTAAAAAACACAAAGTAAAAAAAGAACAAGAAGTCTCTGAAGAGCAGGCCTGGTACCCCAGTATCATTGTTGTGGAGCTCGGAAACAACGAAGATGACGTAAAAAGTTAATATTTACATACTTGGATTAACAAAATTTTCCATATACTGTAATCTAGCTGGTAGTAATCCGTTAGTCCAGTAACATAACTATAATGATCTTGCAAATTGATTCCTTTCGGATTGGTTGCAAACCAGTATTATTCAAAATTCATTTCATCAATTTTCCCTGTTTTACTTTTACCTAAGTATAACCAAAACTAACGTGCTTCGCAAGGATTTCTGCAAAAGTGAAAAATAAAGATTATAGTCGTGTAGAGGTCAATGATTTAAGTAAACATACTGTAATATAATTTCAAGGACTGAATAGTTGTTTGTATCTGAACAAATGTAGTTGTAATATATATTTCATGGCTACCTAGCTGGGAAAGCAAAGTAATGTTTTGCTTTTTCTCTAACTATGCTAATATTGTAACATTTTATGTTGTCTATCGAGGCAATAGAAAAATATGTCATCATTTGTGATCACTTTCACCTTTTTTTTAGTTAAATTAGTAGCAGGGTGATACACCTTGATTGTATTTCCAGTCTTGCTTGATCTTTGCAATTTGGTAGTTCAATTTTAATTGATTTTGAATTTCGAAAGATCATCCCTAGCTGGTCTTTTGCCGTTTACACAATCATTAGCGAGCACGTTTTTAAAACACTATAGACCTTGCCATAGTACATGTAAATAGAGATAAGTAAAACACAGTCATTTACCGCTGATATTGTTTCTAGCTGTGTTTTATCTTTCTTTTTTCAAATGAAGCTTGAACTAAAGCTTGTACAGGTTGATGCTCCCTCCATGTTTTATCACTCATTACTCCGCTTTGGCTGGAGATTGACGTCTTATGCACACATTGCATGCCTATATTTCTTGGGAACAATAATTTGAAGGGCGGGGCATCTTTACCAAAGAACCTTGTAAGGTATAATCTGTATGACTGACTTAAGGTAGTTTGGCAGAGATCCAATTGCATGGTTACTTTAGTTAGAACCAAATATATGTTAGTGTGGTAGAAATTGTAATTCAAATCGTCTACATCTTTAACCATAGTATCTGTGTTCCATATTCCCTGAACTTTCTCGCAAACTGAGTTGTTTACGAAGCTCTTTTATCGAATCTCATAAATTGTATACACTTTGTCAGGTGGCCTATTGTTATTAGAAAATGTTTCTGGCACTGGCACCTCCTTTCCAGTCGTTATTGGCATGCATCAAAGAATTCAATGATATTCAACGCAAGTCGATAGGTTAGTATCACTTCTTCAAAAACATAGGTTGGGTCAGCCAACTTCACGTTGCTTGTTGAAGCAGAGGCCGCCTTTACTTTCAACATTGGTACTCTGTAGATAACGGTCCCAGTGCTGAACTTAGCTGGCCTTCATCGGTGCTTGCAACAACATGGTGCTATGTGAAATAATTTTCGTTGGAACTCTCGCAGCCTTCACGTTCGTGCAGATTTACCTGTACAAGAAGTTCTGCCAGTCAAGAGGAAATTCTCTTCAAGAGAGTGAGACCACATACCGCGTACCCGGTGGCTACTATTTGATCAAGTTTTACCCAGAGGAAAAGATGTATCGCTGAGACGAGACTAAGCTCGGCTGTTGCTGAGAAAGCTGAACAGTGTACACATGAAACCAAGTCCAAACTATATTTCTTTATATTTAAGTCAAAGAAACACTTGGATGCTATACGGGGATATAAACTCTGTCCTATACAGGATAGAAAATTAAACATATTAGTAACGGAATTAGTAACGGAAGGTAAAATTTAAAATTGAACTATGTTGTAGAGACTTTGCGAGTCGTAAGAACATTCTTGAATCAATATATTTTGAGCTTTCAAACGGTGTGGGTTGTTTACAATGTAAATTTCAATTGTACGTGTAGCTTACAGTGTAAATTTAATCATAGGAATTTGATGTTTTTAACAATCGTCAAACGCTAAGAGCCACTGTAAAACGGGGTTTTCTATATTTTATACCGTATCTCAAATTAATTTGGGAATTAAAAAGAAAACATGAAACTTAATTTGCTTGGTTAAATAAGCAGCTGCATTTTAATTTGCAAAGCGAAAAAAGGGAGAATGCTACTCCAAAAGAATCATTGAAGACAATTTTAGCTGGCATAAAGTTTGCAGTCAAGGTATCTCTTGAGCTATAATTGAACATGGGTGTTAAACAATTTTATGAAAATATACGTACTGGCATGGCCCGATCGTGAGGTAATTGACTGCAAATATTTTCATACTGATGTCACCTGCCACCTGCTATTAACACCGTTTACTTTCTCCGGATTTAACGACACTTTACATCATTTAAATTAAAGAAAAACCCTTCAGTTTGATGGCTTCCGATTGCCACTTCTTTAGACACCAGCAGCCTGTAATGTGAAGCAGGAAAATATTCCAAGAAATGTTGTTTAAGGGTTTTGGTTATTGAAAATCCAGAATGTTGTCACAAAGCTGATGGAATGCATGAAAAATAATTTTACTTTAAATGTATATTTCGATAATGAGTTCGAAATGCTGAGAATTAAATCCTTAAATCTTCTTTGAGAAAATGCACCTTCTCCTTAATTAATAAAATTTGTGTTTGCCTTTTATTTGACATACTACCTGCAAACACGCAAGGTTCCAATTTACATAATAAACGAAAATAATCTGTAGGTGCCTGTCAGCATACGTGTAAGTTTCGATTTACACTCAAATAACTCAGTTATATATAGTAGAAGTTTTACGGGTCGAGCTCAAACGCAGTACCATGTATGACATGGTCAGCGCGACCATTTAAGCCCAAACAATGTTATAAAACTGAAATAAATTCAAACAGACCACTCCCTCACTTTCCAGCATGCACTGCGAGACTAAAAGAAAGCCATTTAAATGACTGGTGGTAAATAATGAATGCCAATCTTTCAAACCTGACGCGGAATCGACGCGGAAAGGATCACACAAAAAAACAACGATAGACCGGTAAAAAAATAAACATTGAAGATAAAGGGAAAACTTGGTACGTATGGGACACAAACAGGCTCGCCAATGACTGGAACCCTCACAATAATTCTTGCTGCAGTCGCAGTTGGGTTTATTGGAGCATTAGCACTCTTGCAAGCATATTTTATCGGGCAGTGTTTCATGGCGGGACAGCCACAAGAAAATGGTTACGTAAGTGATTGCCTTTAAGGAGACAAAACGACAGTGTAGCTGGCGTTATTCAACTGAACGGTTTTGGAAACGCGATTCTGAGCTGTAAGAGGATTTTGGTCCCCGCCCGACCGACACCGGTGGAAATCGTGCTCAACAAATTGGATGTTTCTACAACTTCTACGGGTTGAGAGGCAAAAAAGAATGCTGAGTACGTAATTTCGCCATCGCTTCAATTCTAGTGTTAAAGGATTTAAAATGCAATCGACAGTGTTAGAACTTGACTATATCAAAGGCCAAGCACAGAAGGACAAAACGATGTATGAACTCGAAACTAAACTTTATTGACGAATTCAGATGTTGCCACAAATCGATAGCTTGCTTCCAGTGGCTAAACTGTAAACAAGGCGTGCGTGGAAATAGTACTCTTATTCGCGATCCAGTTGTATAAATATCTATTGTAAATCAATTAGGGTCGTATATCATGGGTTTGGCTTCTTCGTTTTCAAAAACAAGAGCTTTGGGTTGTTTTATCATATTCATCCTGGAATAGTATCCTTTTGCCATACATTTTTCTTTGTGCATTCTGTGAAACTGTGACCAAAGCCGTGTTGTAATGACAGTTTCCTTTTGCCATTACTCTCCGATCCTTAAGGCTAGCTCGATATTCGAATTCTGTTCCGACAGGTCAACTTTCTGCCCTTTCCTCGCGTTGGGCCATGTATACCTCAACATGAGCAACCTATTTACTTTAATAAGCTTCGACCCGGCATCACAACTAGCAGGTGGAAACTGTAGTTTCTTGCACAACAAAAATGGTTTTAACAAAAAATTTAAAATACAGATACATAGATAAAAAACTGATTGCTTTGCCATATCTTTGTAAGTTCTTTTATTACTTATAGGATAGATAATAACTTGTTTACTGCGACAGTTTTAACACAGAGAGCTCTGCGTTTTGTCATTGGACTAAAACAAAAAAAAAAACACTAAATTATGCTAAGCTTGACAGGTATGCCTTAACGTAAAAGTTATGTTTACGTAATTACTGGTTCATTAGACCCGAATGCTGAAATTTTAAAGGCTCCCAAATGAAAAGTGAGATTAGACTCCAAAACAGGCTATAGACCCCTTTCGATATATTTAAATTCAGTCTAGCAGGCGGGGCCTAGAGGACGGAACCAAACAAAATTGAATGACCATGTTTATTCATTTATCTTGTTTGTGTCCTCTAGGTCTAACCATATCAAGCTGAACTTGTTTTAAAACATCGAAAGTCTCTTGTCTCTCCCCAGTCCCACTCGACATTTTCAAGCTCTTTTCATGCCCCTTGCACGCCGCTTTTTAGAGTGTCCTCCTCGCGCAACAAGCATTTTTACATAATACGTTTCATAGAAAAGTTACGTTTCGGTACTAACGAACAGGAAAGCTCAGCGCATGACATGACGTGTCTGACATGACTAGCGAAAATAATAATGAGAATTATGCTAGGACCGCGAAGCGGCCTGAAGTTATAATTCAAATTATATGAACAGAGGAATTGAGAAACATATGAACTTCCCTCCCTTCTTCCCTCCCTTTTATGGGGTATTACTTTTGCCTGTCTATTGCATGGCGTCAAAAAGCCATCGCAGCATCATGGGACGACGAGATCTAGGTACCAGGGCCTTGTGGGTATACCCAGGCCCCCGGTATTATTTCTTTTGGGGGGTTTACCCTTCTGTTGGCGTTAAAAAGTGGTTTGAAGCACTAACTGGGAAATTTCTACCATTTGTTGTCTCATATTTCGAACGGAATCTGTGAAATATAATTAGTCAGTCAGTCAGTTAGTCTGTCTGTCTGTCTGTCTGTCTGTCTGTCAGTCAATCAGGCATGCAGTCAGTCAGTCAGTCAGTCAGTCAGTTAGTCAATCAGTCAGGTAGTTCAGCCAGACTGTCAGTCACTCAATCAGTTTGTCCGGTCAGTCAATCAGACAGACAGTCAGTCAGTCAGTCATTCAGTCAGTTGCTTGCTTGTTTCTTTGAGAATAGGAGCGGGGTTTTACACTTCATGTCATGGCCTCGCTATCAAACGGAATGTTAATATAATTATCGAAAGTGTAAAATAGGTACTTCCTCGTCTCCCCCAAAGGCCATACTGTGCATGTGGTTCACTATTCAATGTAAACTTTTCCTGACAGTCATGCACGACATGACTTTCTGATATAAATCTGTATTGCTTGGGGCCAGTTGTGGCTTAACATGTCCTTCCAAAAGCGTGGAAGACTTCATTCTGTGTTAGCCAAAGTACAAGCGGTCAACATCACATCTCAGAATATCCACAGTTCTGCAACTGCTTTGTAAAGCAATAGTCGGACTAGCTGTTGTTGCGGGAAAAAAATCCAAAGAAAAATCCCTGAAAAAAAATCATCGATTCCTAATAGTCTTCACCAATCAAAGGCGCAAAAGAAACCGGAGAATTCCAAAGTCACCTGTTGTTACCAATTATGTTAGCAAATCCATGAATACAAATCATGGACTCGATGACATTCCAGCAAGTGACACTGATCATGTGTGCAACTTTAGTATTCCCAGCTACGAGTTTCAGCGAAGCACTGATCGTAGAATAATTTGCCTATAAACATTCCCCACATGCCGGCCACAAGATAAATGATAAGTATTACAAAGGTGAGAGAAACGTACTCCAGCATAGAGTCTATTTCAAGATGATCGAAGATTCTGGAACGTTACATCATGCCAGTCAAGGTCCCGTGCCAAAGAAACTTTCTTCGGTGAGCTTGAAAGATGCCCTTGCGCTTGCGTTGGGTGTGTTTAAGAAAGCTGTTACTTACGCCGGCTAGAAAAAGGCCAAAGGAAGGAAAGTGGTTATTAAAGATTAACAAGTTGTATGTAAATAAAAGATGATAAATAACCTTGGTACATTCGCAAGTAAAAACTTGAATATTCAAATTGCTAGAAAAGGAAAACGTACTGGGTTGCTAGAGAAAAAGGGATTCAGGAAAGGTCACCGAAATGGTGATGGCATAGATTTTTCAAACTTTTAAGCCAAAGAACAAGTTGAAAAAGGTGGAATAGGAGCGGGGAGGGGGGGGGGGGTGGGGTGCGGGAAAAGGGTCGGCATACCAGTTTGTTTTTGGCGCGTCCTTCCACTGTCTAAAAACTACGGCGCGCGCAGTTTGCCTCCAAGAATCACCTGTCCCAGATCAATGATAAACTGTAATAAATCTCCCAACTCTGTACTGTCGGCTCCAATTTGCAGGGAAATGCTTCTAAGCAAGTAAAATAAAAGTTGATAGATTTTTGGCGCGATCCAAATAATATAAGTGAATGATGATGATTAAACTTTATTAACGAGTCAGCAATGTTTAGCTAAGGGGCAAGTCGCCACTATTGATTGTGACCAACGAAAAACAAGCAATAAATCCTGATAATTCAAAAAATAATTGACTATATCTGTACCTTGAGTTGCAAAGTCTAGAGTAAACGTTACAAAAAACTAGAACAGATAAAACGTGCCATGGAAATAAGGTGTAAATATTTTATAAGAGATTTGCGTCAAACAACTTGGACTTGTTCCATCCCCAAAGGATCAATCGGCCAATGCCATATGATGAAGTAATTTGCATGTAAATTAAGATGGCATTGGGCCATGTTACTTCACAAAGGAAATATTTCATTTTGTTGTAAATAGTCGTAGATGTTTAATTTCGCCGTGTGCGAGAAATTAGATCCACGATTATTTAAAGGGAAGAATACGTGGCATTAGATTTAAGCTTAAATTTCCTTTTTGCGGGCGTCACAACGGAAACGTGAACAAAACTATAATTCGCACGAAAAAGCCTCTGGCAACCTGAGCAAGAGGTACGCAGATTGTGTAAGGGATGGATCAACCGGTTGCTATGGGCAACCAGTTTCAGCGTTTTGCCCACGGTGCTTCGTTTTCCAATTACTCTTTTTGTTGGCACACAACCCTGAAAATCTTCATCTGTGCCAACAATGGCGATCACAATTCTTTTCAACTCAAAGGGACATCACCCAAGGAAATAGTTTTCTCGCAAGTTTGATAAGTAAGTGTCAATTACACCAAGGAGATGTGTCAACCACAAGAAAAACAAATCGTGTGTTGAATATGATACTTAAGGAATTTCTCCAGAGCTGAAGGCTTTGGTATATTAGCAAAAACTGCATGTGACCGAAAGCTGTTGGCCGCGACACCTAAGGAAAAATAACACACTGGGTCCATGCGGTAGAGCCAATGGAATTCCAAGAGGAATTAAAAGTGAAATACAAAATGAACTAATCGCCTCACTAAAGGTACTCCATATCATTTTGTCAGGTGCGACTTGCTCGGACAGAAGCAACATGCAAGAATTGTATTTCGTCCTGAGAACTGTGTGCTTAGTGTCGGCGTTATTCTTGTGGATTTGCTGTTGTCCTTTTATTGATCCTTTTACATCAACTGTTGTTTAACGGTTCGTGTTTTCTATGGTTACCTCGAGGACTGCTGTTATTTTGCGATGCTTGCGGTTTGACTTAATGCGTACGCAGCAGCAAAGACGTCAGTCGATTGTTTACGTTCATCTTCATCAGGGGCGAAGATTTTTTCGTGGTGGCTGTGAACGAAATGTCAGATACATCGATCAGGTATCTTTAGACAAGCAAGCCAGGCAAGGTTGTAGCTATTTCAACAACGAGAGTTGCACTGTGCCGGAAGATACTGGATGTTTTTTCAAAGGATCGAGAGGGGAATCAAGGGTACTTCAACACAACAGGTGAAAAGAACCTTTCGGCTCTCTCGCAATACATGCCCAGGCGGTCATGAAATATTCATGACGATGAGACTGGTTTCTCTCGCTTCCCGCGTCGATCATATACAATATTTGAGAAAAAAGAAAAAGGTCGAGCAAAATTCAAAACGTTTCGACTTGGAAAGAGATGCTTAAAGCGTCTTGGAAACACTATTGTAAAGCTGTAACAAAGAGAATGATCTCTACACTGTTGGCTTGTAACATTTTCAAAGAAACAGCAACGCTTACTTCTTTTTATCGTTGAATTAGAGAAAGTATCTAGCAAAGCAGAGTCAATTTAAAGAAAACATTGCTAAGCTACTGAAAACTATATTCTGTACATTCGGTGAATGATCCAGATCAGTGGAAAAGTGAAATGTAACATTAACAAAGGCCACGGTCATCACACGTACTGACCATGCGCAGAACACACCAATCATTAACAACCTGGAATTTGTATTCAGTTTTACCTTCTAATTCAATCTTGCCACGAATCGGGCTAAACGAAACTGACGTCTCCATTTTGGGAGAGACGCTCTCTTAAGCTATGTGCTATATTTTGATATCGATATGGCCACAGCTTTACGACTGAACTTTTTCTTTTAGAAGTATCTAGAGAATTACATGTGGCTAAATGTAATTTAGGCTAAGTTAAGCGCGAAACAATGCTGGCCAGCGGACGCTCCCTGGGCATTGGTGCGGGATGGACGGGGGCTTTACGCAGGGGTCTGAGCGTGGTTTACAGCTCAGCTTCGGATGTCAAGTCATTTCGTGTTTGCTCTCGCTACGGGATAGTTCGCTAAGTTTATTCCCGGCCCGCCCCTCCCTCTTGGCACGGTAAGTATTAGGTAAGTATCTTTGTTTCCACTGTTCTTACAGTGTGACGGTGCCTGGTGGTTGCCACTCACAGGGTTGTCATGGATACCCTTCGCGTTCAGCTAGGAGTGACTCGTGGCCCCACCTTCCTTATTTCAGGCACCATTCCCCAAGCTTATCTTTTGTTGATGAGTTTAATGTTGGAACAAGTATTAAACGCAGTTCATTGTAGCATGGAGTTTCTATGTTTATTTATATTCTATTTTATGGTATTTTACTTCGATGCGTGCCTTTCAGGCGCTACGTTTGCAGTAAAGTTGGCGCAGATTCCACTCATCAATAAATTTGAACGGCATCGAGAAATAGGGTATTTTTATGATATTCCAGAATACAATGTTCATAGTTGAGCAAGACTGCTACAGAACTCTCGACTTTGTAGCGCACAGGACAAGCCAGTAGTGTGCAAAGCGGCAGATACAGATACAAGTGGGCATGACTTACTGTCAGTTAGCATTGCAACGTGTTTTGCAGTAGCTACTGCTTGTCTTTTGACCTCAATAATAAGAATTCCCCAGCAAAGTGAAGGAGTGTGCGATGCGAGGAAAAAGGAGGGAGGGTTGTATGACGAGAACATATATTGTGACTCAACTTCTATTTTCCCTCACAATTTGCGAACGTTGAAATTCTCTTTTGAACTCCAATATCTATACCTGCCACAAGGCACACTAATTTACGGTTAAAGATGTTGAATTTCCAGGTTAAAGAGATTCAATGCTTGAAGAATCCTGACGGGTCATATGCATCCCACGCACCCTAAACAGAACAAAAACAATACATCTCAGTAAAATTCAATGATTTTGTGTAACAGCACACTGTAGGTCAAAATAATTTGGGTTTATTTTCTGAACAATTGCCATTGCGATATCGTGAAATGTACATCACAAAGTGAAATTACTGCCTAGTAGCTTCCAATTTTTCATCTACAAAGTCCAAAGTTAGAACCACCTTGTACAGAGTAAAAGTTTAGTCTGACATGAAAACAGCACAAACATGTAAAGGTTCTTACCCCGTCATATCCTAACTTATCGACGTTAAGCTTCTTTTCAATATTACGCGCTAGCTCTTGTGTGCGCGACATCATTCCTTTTGTTTTTTCAATCACCTGCTGGTAAACCGATGGAGCCTGGGTTCCCATCACCACGTGACCCTAAAAGGGGAGAAAAAAGAGTGTTAAAATCTCAACCTGACGATGGCAAGTTGACTACTAAGTCGCCTATGTTCGGATACTATGAAAACGTCTCACCAACTTGGAGTCAATCTTAGCATCCAGTCTGGCGTTCCTGATAAGATTAACAATCCATCTCTCTGCTTCCTCAGGAGTCATATTCAACTTTTCCGCGAGCATGCTGATGGGGGAGAAAGTACAACCATCACATTTTAATCACCGCACTGTGGGAGGGAGGGGTTTGGCAAACTACATCAAAGAGTTTAGCTTTCTTTTAATACATGCTGAGTTACACTGTACATGTACATTACTGGACATATAATACTAACTGTACAGATAAGACGAGACTGGGTTTTCGTGTCAGAATCATCTGTTTCTAAGAACATCGATAAAATGGTATACTTAAGAAGAGAGTGATGGAAACACAAAGTCTGATATGTTCAGCATAGTACAGCATAGAATACAAACAGAAATAAAACCTGATGATCAGAAAGCAAAGTTAAGTTCAGTGTTTTAAGAGACTGTTCAAATAACTGGATCTGATGTTGTCTCAAGTTCCTGGGTGAACTTTCCCTTGCCTCATATGTACCACAGCTAGCAGTGTAACTTACTTTATACTGATGCACTGATGTATTCTGCAGAATGTTTCAAATATGAACAGTCTGGCATTCTCAATGAAATCATCCAAACATGCCACGAGGAAAAAGTCATTCAGCAAAACCTGCAATGGAATTGTGATTTCATCATAATTGGTTCTCCAGAGTTTATAGTGTTCTCCAATGACTAAACCCATTTTATCATGTAATTTGATCATCTCAGATACAAGAGAAAATTTCTTGTCCAGATAATAATGTAACCCTGCTTAAAAGAAACACTCCCATGCTCTACATACAGTACATGTACAGTAAACGTAAAAAGCTTGACCAAAGCACTTACTGTTTCGCATTCTCTGAGCTTTTGCTGAGCACCATCAAAGTCAAAATTGACATAGAGACATTCCAGAAACTCTGTGATTGGATCCTTGTATGTGTAGGACTCTTGTTGAATAACTTTCACCAGGTCCTTGAGGACTGTCCGTCGACGTTTGTTGGTGATAACAGCTGTGGTCAAGTATCTTAGAATGTGAGGGCAAGTGGTTTGGATTGCATTAAGATACCTATGAAAGAATGAGTGACAATATAAAAGAAGTCCTCTAAAATATGAATGCACACCAGGGTCGTCATTAAGGGTCATAACCCTTAAAACATACTATGGCCAAGTACTGTACAGTGTACATGGTTGATTTTTCCCTTGATGAGCCCAGCACACAATTTAGAACAGTGCTCAATTTAAAAACTACAGTACAAAATGTACATCCAACTACAAAATGTCTCTTAAAGCCTCAGTTTCAATGTCTTTGTTCTTGTCCTCCCTAACTTATAATGGTAATTGTGATCATAATTATGTTGATATGGACGCAACACAAGTCAACTTCACAAGCCAGCTTATAAAAAAAGTCTCAAAACCCGAATGGTAAAGCTTTGAGAAATTCTAACAGTCCTAGTACCAGTAATAATCAAGCTTTCAAGCATATTTCTGAATGAAAAACACACTTACTGAGGCTGATAAAGAAACAGATCAATGATTAGGTCTCTTCCTTTTGGGTGATTAAAGAACACAAACAGACTCCAATGAATCAACCAAGTTCTCTCCTGTAACAGCTGAAGTGTTCCAGCTTGATTCTAAAGGGGATCAGGAAAGTCAAAAAAAAAAAGTTCAGTTACTTAAATCTCTAACTACGTGTCAGCTACATTACAGACTACAAGTTGGTGGTCTTGTAATTCAAGCTACCAGCCAGATTGATACTGTACCTGTAGAGCGTGTTTCCACTGGTCAGTCTAGAAGCCAACATGAACATGTTTGTAGTGCCGTGTGTTATCACTCAAGGTCGTGCCATTTGACTCTACATTTAGGCTTTCAACTGACACTACTTGAGGTAAGAACAGCTGTACATGTACTGTTTGTACTCAAAACCAATGGCCATATTTTCAGAATATACACAAACAAGAATCAAGTTGCTTGTATTTTGAATGACCAGTTGTCTCTATGGGATGCACCTGCTTTTCAATCATGGTAGTTGTATTGATTAAACAAATATCTAGTCCAAGATGATAAATACAACTACCATGTTTTCTGCACGTACATCTCATAAAAGGAGTCGGCCTTTGAACTGTTTTCACATTTCTTAAACTTCATATGGAAAACACACAGTGATGAGAGTTGACAAAACTTACATTACTCTCAATGACATCCTTGAGCCTGTTAAGATCTTCCAGTGCAGTTTCCCAGTTCTGCATGAGGATTTCAGATCCAAGTTTTCCCCAAAGAGCATTCAAAGTATTTCTATCATCATTACCAGGAACCTGTGTGGAGACAAAATATTACTGACTGGACACGACTCTACACGTATGTTGGCATAATTGTATAAAGACTTGACAAGTGAAGGGATAAAATGAGGAATGTTTACGATGTACAACTCACAAGCACACGATAAAAGTACAAGTATTCTGCAGCACCAGAGTAGTTTCCACACTCATATTGAAATTTTGCATATTTGTACAATGTGTCCAGCATTTCTGGCTTGATCTGCAAATAAACGAAAAGAAACTTGTTTTCTTTCATGACGCCTTTTTGCTTTAATAATCACTATAATATTATATTTACCAGAAAAACAGTCATACATGTACATGTTATGAAGTACATAAATGTACAGTATAGTTTAGGCATCATTACATGTATGTTAAGAAAATAATAATACAGTCTTTTTTTCCATGTCATTTTCACTGGAATTACTATTGGAAAATTTATTGTGATACAGTGTATACTAGAACTCAGAAAATAATTTATTATTTAGATATTAACACTCATGGGAATAAGACCATTGATTGAAAGTTGAGACAAGCATACCCCATGGTTCATTTCAAGGTAATCAAATAGCTGTCTTCCATCCCTACAAAAGTAACATTACAATACAAGATTAATCAGTACAGAGCAATTAGCCCCACATCCTTATCACACAATCATGTAGTTAACGTAACATGATTTCTTGCCAAGATGATTAGAACTACAAGTTACAAGTACAGTATGTCTGAATAATGTTTGACACTGTGTATGTGTATTCCACTGCAAGGAATGGAACATGTACAGTAGTTAAACTGTAATAATGTAGATTTAAGAATCCAGATTTCTGTCACAAATT
>Ga0126343_10000605_pt1 | contig 14423 bp, 9 predicted proteins | sample Cyp2metagenome_FD_92531 | JGI IMG/M metagenome (GOLD analysis project Ga0126343, IMG submission 92531) | Coral microbial communities from Lord Howe Island, Old Settlement Bay, Australia - Cyphastrea 2 metagenome | ecosystem: Host-associated > Invertebrates > Cnidaria > Coral ... | reverse complement strand
GTCATGAGTCATGAGTCATGAGTCATGAGTCATGAGTCATGAGTCATGAGTCATGAGTCATGAGTCATGAGTCATGAGTCATGAGTCATGAGTCATGAGTCATGACTCATGACTCATGACTCATGACTCATTGACTCATTTGACTCATTAATACCTTTGACAAATCGCAGCTTGTTCCAACGTTTTCACGTAAGTCCCTTTCACGTTTCACGAATTTTGTATTTCCTTTGCTTGAGTGGCTATCTGTATTCGTTACAACAAAAGTATTAGTTAGAATGCATAAGATCCATGTCAAAAAGGATTCATCAAAGCCATAGCCAAGTTCGCTCACCGTGTGAAATAGCCGGTTTTCGTGACTCATGACATGATAAAGTACTAGAGCTACTGAAAAAGCAAACAGATTGGTCTGTTGATAAGCTGAGTTGTAAAAACTTGTTTGAACTTCTTATCTTGCATTTATTTCAATTCTTTGCCTTAAAAGACTTCGTGAGAATGTATAAAATAAAAAAAATAGTCGGAAATAATAGCAAACATGTTTTCTTTTTTTAATCGTATTGTAGACCTGTGGAATTGCCTACCACTAAACATGAGAACAATTGAACATTTCTCATGATTCAAGAGCAGTATTAATAAATTTTATTTTAATAAGTTTAACGTAAATAAGGATAGATTTTTATAATTGATTATTAATATATTATAATGATAATTGAGGCAGTTTATTTTTATAACGAATACCCCTATTCAGTATTAACTGACCTAATTATTCAGATCTTGTACTTTTTGTAATTTTTCAAGTTATTTTAATTGTTCATTTATCTACAGTTTGTATATTAAGATCTGTGTAATTAAAGTGGAGTAAATATTTAAATTTTAAATTGCGCAATAATAAAGAATTGAATAATTAAGCGAAATATGCATCGAAGTGACCTCACGAAAGATTCTCTTAACGGAACAGTTTTTGCGGGCCACATGTAGTTTTTTCCAGGCGCGTAGAATAAAGAACCAGCTTTTATTTGGTTATATCTATTTACTTGATGGTAATACAACAGACAGCATTTGACAAGTTCAAAGTTTGCTCATTATCACGTTACGTCTGTAAATGGTTCAGCTTCCGAAGGTTAACTATTTTGTAAAACAAAACATTTTCAAACAAAAGTTAGAGCAGGTAAAGTTTAAGAGATGCCCCACAGACTGTGTAAAGGACATGTTACAACAACGTTTGGCGCGTCCGTACGAGTATGTTGAACTTGTGCCAAATTTCAAGCCTCATGGCCGTCGTTGAAGGCCCTGTGGCCGAATTTTCAGGCTTTGCAAATTTTGAGGAAAGGAAAGTGAAATCGAATCTTTTGTTGTCATTTCCGAAAATAGTTAACCAAATAGGTTCTTTTTTTTTGCTTCCGTCGGCCGATTCTCGATATTTTCGGATTTACGCTCTTAATGGTCGCCTGTCTTGCCCTTCCATATCTATTACTTTTCCGTTGATAATTTTATTTCAGTAGCTGCTTGAAAATGATGACGGTGTAACACTGTGACAGCTGGATTATCGAAAACTAAAGAAGGGCGTTAGAAACTTTATTCCGTGCCTCGCCTGTAAGTCTTATTAGCTTGAAATGATAAAAAGTTGTTAATCATTTCACTGTAATTTTGGACAGCTGAATATACGCAGACAATACAGTTTGGGGGAAGCAAATCCCAAGTTAAGATAATATTTTGTATAAATTTAAATGGTATAGATTTGAATAGTTAAGAAGCCTTTTTGTGGAGATTGGAACAAAAACTCTTTATCAAGACCCGAGTTCAAAATTTTTTCGAGACAAACTAAAATAGGTTACCACTTCTTCTTTGTCAGAAAGAATTATGCGCGTGTTTCCAACACGTTGCGATATCGTTTTAGAAAACTAATTTTCTCTCTGTTTTAGATGTTTACTTCCAAGTCGACAGCAAGTGTTATCTTGAATAATTTCTATGTATACGTTAATTGAAAGTGCTTTGGAGATCAGAGCAGCACTTAAACGACGTCAATAGAATTGGGAGAAAATTTTGCCCGAAACGCCATAATTTACAAGTGTCCTTGAGACAAATTTAAAGACGGATCTTGTTTTTACGAAGTGTGCCACGTCTGAATTGAACAGAATTTGCTTTCAAATTTAACTTCAAGGGTGGTTATTGAATAAATTAGAATAGTAAACTTCTTTCAGTGGACAGTTTCAATGAGTTTGACGTTTGATTTCTAGAATCTAAACATGGAGCACGAACATCATTTTTTGTAAAATTCACACACTTCAAATATCACATGCATATGTGGCTTTGGAATTTTCGTTACGATCGCATGCTGGTTATGTTATAACAAATGATACAAATATCAGTTTGGCTGGCTTGTCCAGTGTATAGCTTCTTTAATTATTTCAGTTCTAGTCATTAAGATGATACGGGGTCTAAATAAAACAAAACACTCACAAGGCCTTCAAAAGGAGAAAAACTGCAAGAAATCAGTAAATATTTTGGAGACATGTTCTTGAAATGCATTTTTATTTCTTTTTTTTTCGACTCCACTGTGGTTCGGTCTACATGTACATGTGCAAATTTTCTCAATGTCTACATGCCTCAAGGACATCCATGATCAGTATTCGAAAAAGATATTTATTTCTTCAGCCGAACGTTTGCAGTGTAAATAAATTTTCAAAGTACGGTTTAATTCGACAGCGTGGGTAATTTATCAGCCACATACCTAGGAAAAGAAGTCTACCTTTGAAATCATTTCAGTCAACTGGCTGTGTGCATTACAAGATATTATGTAAAACGCTTCCAGAGTTCGTTGTTATGTCTATCGATTGAGATTATACGCAGATCTTATTCTAAAAATGCCTGGACCATCCTGAAAGAATACCATTAGTAGGTATCGAATATAGCTTGGTACATAACTGACGCCAATATTCTTTATTGTATGATTTCGAGCAAGCCTGGCAAGTTTGCAAGTAATTTTACTACCCTAGCAGTAGAAAGTAGTATTTCAGATCCGCCAGAAACAGTCTATTTTAAAACTGATTTGACACCCGGTGAATCCATGAAACCAAAACGTTGTCAATGGCTCCAAAACATTATATTGTACAGAAAACAAAAATTTACAATTGGCTTATTTCAATAATATGTTGGTCATGTTAACGGTCTAAGTCGTGTACACTGAAAGCCTTGAAAAACCCATAGGTTATATTGTTTTTTTTTTTTCAGGTTTTATTTAGGTTGTATTGGGTTCACAATTTTGCTTTCTTCAACCAATAACGACATAACTATTATAGTTCTGATATATGTGACCGATAACACATATCGATTGAAGCCCCTTTTCATCGTTCTGGCTGGTAGCGGGTGAATCTTTATCACTGACCAGATCTGTAAACTGTCTTGAAAATGACAGAGTTGAAAGCCAAGCACCTGCCAAAGTGGACACAAGGCGAAGAAAAATTTCATTATGCATAATATGTTTAACGTGACATGTCATCTATGGAGGGCTATGTCAAGAAAGTCGACCAATTATGAAGCTAAACTCTAGGCGAGATCATCGACTCTTTCGTAATGAAATACACAGTAATGGAAGATAGCTTTTGCTCCAAAAAGCACTTAAGTCTGTTTAACCAGCTATTATGTAAACAAGTTTTGGAGTGTTTCATTTTCTTGCAATATACCCTCCGGGTTCAATTGGATATCGACATTTGCTTTCTGCATCTCAGTATTGGCACTTCGCGGTATCATGAGGAGCTTATATGCTACTGGTCTGAAAACTAAGCTTATCGTCGGGCGATATATCATTTTATCGCACATGAAGCACCTGAGGAAAGGGTAATAAGGAAAAAACAGGTTAGTTTGAACGGTTAATTCAGCAAAAGAACTTTCATTAAGCACTCTATACAATCAGCCTTCAGTCAGTTTCGTTTCCTAGTTAAGTGTTGCACCGTGGAACATTTCCAGGCTCTAAAAGAGGTCACCTGATGCAGTTATATTGATCATGTCGGCTTTCAAACAGGTTAACGTTTCGACGGTTCGTTTGAGTGTACATCAACCAACGTTTTAATTCTACGTTGAACTAATGGCACCGCTTAATATACTCTTAATGCTAACAACACTAACATAACTCAATATGGTAAAATCTTCAATATTACATTTTGAAAAAAGCAGAAAACATGACTACAATGAAGTGCTGCATTGAAACGTAAGCAAACATTATTAGTTAGAGCGGACTTTTCTTGTACCTAGCACTCAGGGTCTGTTTTAATTGAGAGCGACGAAAATATGGAGATTCACAATCTAAAGACAGAAAAGTCATCAAAATTTGCCGTTATCCCTCCTGTTTGACGGGAAAATCATCAAAAATTGAGGTTTACCAGCAGGGTACATTGACATCGTTTAACTTAAAGGTGCTTCCACTGAGCACGGTGTTGTGTCGTTCAAAGCTCAGACTAAAAAATCGACGCATAATTTGAAATGCCAAGACATCGAGTTTTTGCCATCAGAACTGCCCAAATCAAAGGAACGATCTTAAACTAAATAAAATTTCATCTCACAAGTCGATAACCCGGCTCTCCCGCTCTTTCTGCACTCGATTTAGATCGCTGCAAAGAAAACAGCTCACTCGCAAAATGAATATAGGCCTGCTCCAGTGTCTGAACTCTCCACTCTATATGTAGAGCTGAACCCAAGCACGAGAAAAGAGTCTTTCTCTCTCTCTTCTCCCGCCTGGGTTCAATCCGTATATAGAGACCATTCAGGTACTGGACTATAGGAGAGACTACATACAGCAGAATTTATAGTTGTATTACACACTCGAGGAATCCGTTAATGCAAAACCCCTTCATGTGCTTGCTTCTGCTTGCTTCTTCTCATGGTGACGCGCATGCGCACTGAAAGCCAAATCTTGTATTAGGGCGCGCGCAGTTTCCCGCATTTCGCACTAGTTTCTTGTTTTTCGAGGTCTGATTGGTTCGTTTGTTTGTTTTCGGAGTTTGGCGGATGTCCGTTGATGCTGGCCATACGATAGTCATTACAAATTGATCTGATGACCAATGTATCCTTTCCATCAGGTAATATTGTTCTTATTTCCGTGTAACTAGTAATTGCTACCGCCATTAAAACACAGCTTTCAGAAAGACAATTTGCATTGTCTCTTGTTGATGCACAGTCCCTGAGGCTAACGGTTGAAAAGGCAAAACTGTCGTTTTTACGAAAAACTGGTCATTGATCAATGATTGAAGCTTTGTCTTGAGGTATCGTTTTAAGTTCGATATTGCCCTGTGAAAATCTGTTTGCCCTGTAGATCTGTTACCAACATTTGATGACGAAACAAAGGTTTCGCCCATTTTAAAAACAGCATGTAGCATTGTGACGAGAATCCAATTCAACAAGGATGGGAATCTACCAAAGGAGAGAAAGGGAAAAAACTTGAATTCACTGACGTATGCGTAATCCGTAACTGAGAAAGTACTGCCGATATCAATATATAAATATACTAGAATAGGAAAATCTGATTTGTTCACATTTGATTGTTGACCTGCCATGCTTGCTTTACAAGTCTGTTATGGTAGCAAGTTAGGGAGCAGAGTGAGAAATTTACCAAAGTGAAAAGAGAGGACTTAGTCAGATGTCTTTAAGGTGACTCCACTCAACTGCGTTACACAACCTTGCTGCGCAATTAGCGCTGTACGTAGACAGCAATGAGAGATTTCCGTCAAGCAGCTGGACTGAGAAAATAATGATGATTTTCTCCCAAACGAGCTTGGTGAGCCCTACTTTTAATGCATAAATTGAAATGGCCTACTGGTGGCTACAATATACATCGCGATTTAAAAGAAAAGTGTGAACATATTCTCTGAGGTATTACTATTTTAATGAACAGTGCTAACATTTTTTATTTTACTGTTCTTAGAAGTTAAAGTTTTCCTTTTGGGATTACTTTATTAGTTGTTTGAGAATTTAAACAATTTCAAAACTGTTCGTATCTCTATAGTAATTATTGGAAGAAACCAAATGCATTACCGCCGAAGAAGACCAAAATCTGGTTACCGTCCTATTACCTGAATTCTCCGGCGTAAAAGAGCAGCAATGTATTTGTACTTGTCAAGTCAATTCCTGTTGCGAGTTACTTCTATTTCGATTCTTGAATAAAAGTGTTCTTTTATGAATGATAACTATCTCGTCGAGAAACAGTAAACATATTTCGAATTCCCTCTAGGTCATTGGTTACATAAACCTATAGGTTCGAGTCCATCACGTGTCCTTTTAGCTTCGGGCTTTAAATAAGTCCATTCCATTTTCAAAATAAATTTCAGTGTTAAGATGATGCTGATCCAGTACAGCTCATAAGAAGCTTCCCGCTCCTGGCCACCTTGAGCTGACGACAACAACAGCACTGGCCTTATGCAATTATTGGGATTCATGATCTTGACTCTGATCATGCAGTAACTCTGCAAGCACTTTCAGCCGGCGTTTGCTGAAGAGAACTAAAGGATACTGCCTTTAAACATTCATTCTACTGTTTGCAGGATTTTAACGGGACTCTTCGAGAAGTGATGGAGAAAAAAATGCATCTTGTTGTTGTTTTTGCTACTACTGTTTTTGTTGTCGATGTTATATCTTGTTGTTGATAACGTGGTTGCTCCATGTACTATTGTTTTTGTCGTCGTTGTTTAAGGTATTGTCATTGTTTTTTAATGTCACAAATGTTGTCTGAGTTTTTGTGGGGTTTAATAGAAACACATGGCGTTGGATGACATCAGTTTGTTTCAATTTGTTTGCTGGGTTGTTCAGGTGTAAAATTTGTATTTACACATTCTGGAAACCTTTCAGTGAGATGTCTGATGATCCTGATGCGCACCAATTTGTTGCCTTTATTTCCCTTTCTATTCTCTGTTTTCAGCAGATATTATTCAAATACTTCCGACCTTCTGTGGCTTCTCTGGATGTGTTCTTTCTCTAGTTTCTCCATCTTTAAAGTCCATTAATTTCTTTATATTTTGTGTGTTCAAATTACATGATATCCAGTTTCCGAACAAATCATAAAATTGAAAAAATTTTCTTTCTTAGTGGGAATAAGTCTATGTAAATTTTATTAGTCCATCAACTCTCGCACAACCGTGCAATATTCACAATATACTATTCCTTTCTGATATCAACAAACGTTTCTTGAGCTCCACAATAACAGGATTACCCGTAAACATTGACAATGTTTTAATCGCCTGTGTTCACTTGAGCGGCTGCAACAAATTTTACTTGATGAAATCGCAAGTGTTTCTGACTGTCTGGATTTCACATCGGACGAAAGAGTTTTATATCATAAAATGGCAAGCACATAATTGGCCGCCGCTGTGGCATGAAAAATAATATATGATGGCACAGTGTACCGAAAAAGTGCCTCTTAAAAGCCCAGCGTTGCACTGTTTTAATTGTTAAAGATGTAAGAGCATTAAAATATTGATAATTGATGTCGCTAATGGATTCGTAGATATCTCGGTATTGCATGTCCGTGTCGCTTATTTTTTTTTGTTAGCTATTCACTCCCCAGGCTTCTTAAAACAAAACAACTTCTAGTATAGCTAAGGCAAATAAAATGCAACTTAGATGAAGAAAAACAACGACAACAACAACAAAAATAACAACACTAACACCGGCTCTAAAACATAAGAGGTCATTTTGTAGTTGATTTGGGGCTCAGGTCACAAAGTTTAAGATAGAAAAATGCTAGTTGCAAAGTGCATTAAAGATGAAGAAACAAATGGACTCCACATGAAACTGAGCACAGCCCATTAGCTTTCGTTTAAATTATCGCACGTACAAGGGATCCAAAGTCAGAACGACCTTGGCGTAACCGGCGCCCCATGAACGTTCCACTTTGTGGAATTTTATTACAGATGCTAATGAACACATGCAAGCGAGACACGTGCGATTGACTCTTGAAGTAAAAAAGGTTTTCAGGATGTTTTTTTTTTCAGATATTTGGAGGTTTTTGAGCTACTAATATCACGTCAGAGCACAGTATGCTTTTTAATTTCCAAAGTGTTATTTTCCATAATCTTGTTTTTTTTTTTTTTAAGCAAAATAACGGAAATTGAAAAAGGGCTGTTTAGGTTATGGTTGTATAATGAGAAACAAGAAATGTTATTGACAGTTACTTCACAAGTAGTTCAGTTCTAATACCTTCATCTTACTAACAACTGAAGCTAAAACAGTTTTTTAAGATTAAGTAAGCATGAACCTTATATTTTTCGTCCTTGGCTACTAAAATTCATCAAGAAGTATAAAGCTTTGTGTTTACACAAATGCGACGGAATGCAATATCAAATTGAAACCCTCAAACCCAGGTATTCTAAAACGGCTTTAAGTTTAACTGAACAATTTAAATGACTTTCATTAGCTTCACACTTTCGTTATTAAAAGAGTCGCCCACGCCAAACTGTCGACGTTGTGCTACTGACTATGTCTTTCCAAACACAGTTTAAAGGTAAACATATGTTTTGATATGTTCATCGGTCTTGGGAAAAGAGAATCTTGGAAAGAGAGCTGAAATCAGAGGGAAAAATTTGTAAAATTGTCACGATTTGGGCACGCTTGTTTTTGTTGCAAAATATCACAAAATATTCAGGAAGACTAATATATACGAGCCACAATTGCTAAAGCCCCACACAAACACAAAAATTATCCTTGTTTTTATTGAGTTTCGGAGAATTTTATCAACAACAGGGCTGCTCCTACATTAATTTCAAACGTTCCGTGTAAACAACTACTGGAGATCAGCAAATGTTCCCCACGGGCCGTATTTTTGGGAAAACAGAATAAGCATTAACCGTTAAATAGATCCTGAACGCTCGCTTGGCGGTATTGCCTTACTACACAATATATCTCTGAGGGTCTGTTTTGTGGATTGAAGACTTTAGGGCGTTCGTGGAGACAAATTTCAAGAATATTCTCGATTTGGAAAGACTATTGTTTCTTGAAGAAGTGTCGAAAGATCAAATTTTGTCGTTGTCAATTCACGGTAGGTAAATGACAAAAATGTGGATTTATTAACAGATACCATTAAACATAGTCGCTGGTTATCAATAATTACTTCTGTCTTTGAAAGTGGAAAAAAAATCATCCAGCTTATTATTGCATCGGTTAGTTCTCTTTTAAGGAAATACGAAAGTGGCACTATTTTTCTCAACGAGATATTAGCAGTTACAACGGTGTATAAAAAGTTCAGTCGTAAAATGTTGATTCCCAGAGAAAATAAAGTATTTCGCATTTTTTTGTGATTTTGGAATACTGAAACCCATCTAGAAAGAATCTGTGACTTTATTTAAAAAATAGAATTGAAGATCAAAAGTTTATTCAACGTAGAAATATCAGCTAGTTAGATTATTGAACAAAAAGGACCAATCTAGAAAAATCCCTTAACATGATATTATACATATAATACAAGATGGAAGAAATCAACGTTTGGTGTTACAGCATATTTCAATCGATTTCAATTTAATGGGTTCATTTGTCTAGTAAATCCAGGTTTTATTAAAGGAAACATGTTGCACAAAATTGCCTCGTTCTGTGAATAAGAAAAAAACAAAACAAAACAAAACAAAACAAAACAAAAAGCGGCAAAAAAACTAGTAGGAATAACACTTGTAAGTGCAATTTCAAAAAAATCTGAGAAAAATATCTTTTTAAGAGTAATAATTTGTTGCGGAGCAAGCTGAGCTCGCTGCTTCTTAATTAACGAAGTCTGAAATTTTGGGTTTTCAAGCTCCGCTTTCATACAATTGACTGCACTTACTTCAGCTTGATTTGCTACTTGGAAAGGAAGCCATTAGAGAGCTGTCAAAAAGTTGTACAGTATTAAACCAGCAATTTTGTCAAGAGTCCCGCGTATTTCATGCGATCATTTATCATTTTAATTAATGGCACTTCTAAAACCGAAGACAAAACGAACTGTAATATCTGTGCATACCTAACTTATGCCTAAGATTTATTAACATCGGTTCCTTTGAACTGCATGCGTGATTGATTAATACTTGTCTAATCATATTTTTGTTTTATGTTATTTTTACTGATGAAGACTAAACATTTTAAAAATGCATAATTATGTCCGTTCGAGTACATTTTGGATGCACCGATGTGAAGTGTTAGTCTAAGTTGTAACCAAACAAATAAGTTACGTAACAAAACGAGAGATGGCGAAGAATATCAAAGGAGATCTAACTGGACATACTAAAGGTAACTTAATGAAAAAAAGGTATGACAACATGACACGTTTGTTAATTATCTTTTTTAAAATCAAGTCTGAGTTCGTCACTCGGCTTCAACCACCGCACACTAGATTAACAATTAGATTATTTGCTTGAGATTTCTATCGCAGCTAACAGCCTTACAGTGTTGGGCTACTCACTATCTACACCTGAAGAGAGGGTGGATGGCGTAGCCAATAAAAGAACGGCATTCTTAGATTTATCCTAATGTCTGATTTGTGCATTCAGATCCCAGCATTTGCAATCATAAACTGGCAGAATTTCACTAACTATGTTGTATATTATGATTATTATCGATAAGGATTTCCTGTTTCCTGGTCCTAATTAGAACTGAATTTTTCTAGAAAGCATTTATGCTATGCGCTATAACTCTAACTGTTTCAATACAAATCTTCTTATTCTTTTAAAAATTCAATCTGTACTCGTAAATTCTCCTTTTTTTATGATAGGAGGCCTCAAACTTGGCCATTTTATTATTTTCCATATGCTATTTCCAATTCTGGCGTTTGCTAAGTTAGAGCCCATAATTTCATGAAAATAGGTCACTTGATGGCTTAGCTGCTAAAGGCCTACTAACAGCAATCTTAAGTTTGCGGAAATAGCAAAGTTGCAATGTTAGCGTAATTTGACTACAACTACCAGAATTCCTTTCGTTTTTCTTTAATCTGTAAATTTGGCAAGCCCAGTGGGGTTTAAATGACAAATGCCTTAATTAATATAAGACACAGATGAACTGAAGGATTCTTGTAGTTGTAGTCAAATGACGCCATCATGCATTTGCCTATTCTAGCTAATTTCGAACATCTTGTCACTCAGAAGGTCACATCCTTAATTTTCGATCCTGTGAACCATATATTTCACAATTCAATTTCTAGGACAAAATATTTTCTCTTTGTCAGATCACTGGTACGGTAGATTTGTAATCGCCTTTTTTTCTCATAGAGCATCCAAATGGCAACATAAAGCTTCAGTAACCCTCACCAAATAGAACCAGGCGTAAAACGACCTCAGGACACAGAAAAGATAACTATAGAACATATTTCTTTTATTGTTCTCCCGTTTAGGAGCGTGCCAGGTTTTGAAATCAAAAGGAGGCAAAATGGCGATCTCTAATTTAATGGAATTTTCACTTAGGCCTGATGCGTTTTGCAATTCTATTGGTCATCAAATCAACCGGCTCCTCATTTAGATAAGGTTTGTAACAATCGATCGTACACAGAGCTCCTGTCGTACATTGAAGCACTATCTTATTATTCGTCCTGCTGTTTGTCATTCAGAACTGAATACAGAAAATGTGTAATGCTTTGAGGTGGCTGACAAAAGCAAAGACTAAGGTTTCATCTTCTGGCTGGCCCAGCAATCGAACTTAGTATTTTCATTATTATATGGCTACAGCTCCATAAACGAGAAAGATGACCCCAAAGTGTACAGTGTTCTTGGCTACCCGTGGTCCCGTAAGAAAATTTCCCCGGAAAAAAATTCCCCATATAATAAATCTTTTACTAACCAAACGTATTCGGTAAAAATGGGTGGAAATAAGCCTTGTTTATGGACGCCGACTCCGTCTCGGCCCATAAGCACGCAAAATAAAACGTGGCTAATATCCGGCCATCTTTAACGCATGTTTGGTCATTAAGCCAAATACACATTTGTACAGTAGTCAGATATAGTCATGATGAAACCCTAATTTGGTTCAGCCCTCAACCAATTACAATTAAAGGGTAATGTAACTTTTGAATGACTTGTAACTTTCTGAGACATTTTGACAAAATGAAATTCAATCTCTGCCGTTTTACTATTAAGTTGCGTTTTCACTTGTCGGAAGTCTATGCTTGATCGCTTTAGCCTTCTCTTATAAAAAAAAAAATGGAGTTGACGCCAGCGTTTTTTTCCCTCCCATAGCTATAATGAAGATTCTTTCATTAAGATTTTTACTGACGCCCCAACAGGTTTGATCTGTTACGGTGATAGCTCTTTGTAACAAATTTTTACTTTACCCTCAATCGCAATGTGAATCAATTTCCTTTTTACAATTGACGATATTTATGTTAGTTCACGGCACAACGAACATAAGGAAGACGATTTAAATTCAAGATTAATTGTCTGAAATGAGATGTGTCGCTGTCGCCTTACACATTAAAACGCTTTCAGCTCAAATTGATATATACAAGTAAAAAAAAACATAAACAAAACGCAACGAAAAAGACTTTTTATCGATAACTGTCAATCGCCCATTCCCTTTGGAAGTGATTGAATGCATCCAGTGCAGTATTTATAAATTCAGTCCACAACTCTACTTCGTTGTCACGAAAATGATAAATATCAAGCAGACCATGGTCGAAATAAAAGCTCCGTAGGATATTCACCAAAACGATCAATTTGGTGCGTAGTTGATACTTCTAAAACATAGAATGGTGTAACACAAGTTAATCTCATAGTATATTCAAAAGAAGAAAGAGATGTGGAAAATTCAAAAAGAAGCCCTTTGTAATTTGCTTCTTCTGAAGAAGATGAATGAAAGAAGAAAGCAAACTCTACCAAACAACCAGGCCAACGAACTAAAACAATTGCAGGTCGTTTTAATTTGAACCTGTAATTGTCAGTAACAAGGGAACTCGACAGACGAACATATGGTTAAACTTTTAATTAGCAGTTACTTGCAGATCACGAGAGTAAAATATTTTACAGAAAAAGGAAAGAAACATCGTTCAAAGTTTCCCTTTTTGGTTTAACAGTCTCCCATATTCGTAATTTCAGCGACGTTCTAAATATCGTGCCCGGTGCAAAATGATCCTGCTCATCATTTGTACCTAAGTTTTTTGTTTACCTTTCACGGCAAATGGTAGAATTCCGTGCACTTTCCCGAAACTTGAACTATCATTGCCCTGATCAGACCTGATCACGCATTTTAAGCATAACATGCAGAAGTCAAGGTCTCTTAAAACTCTCACGATTATATTTAGTTCATAGTTAATAACGAAAATCATAAAATGTTATATTTTAGACCCGAGGGTAAAATAGAGAATGTATTATGCAAAACACTTAGTTATGTTTTGTCGAGAGATTTTCATCCTGTTCAGTTCTGTCGCACATCTCGCGTCTTATTGGCTGAGAATCATCTGATTAGCATCGCTTCTACAAATAATTGCTAAAAGACACGATCTCGAGTAGCTCCGTAGGAAACGTTGACTCCTTAAATCGATGAAACCTGAAGAAGCCTCATTTATTTTATAGAGACGCACTATAGGCCAGTTTAAAACAGTGAGTGCTCTTAGAAACCTATGCTAACAAAAGTTGGAAATTAACTCATGTAAAAACGTATCGAAGCGGGATGTCTTCCAAAGGTAAGTTAACTGACGTTGTTTGCAAATGTAAAAGAAGAAAACGTTTCAATAGCGAATAGCGGTGTCGCAAATAAGGGAAGACTCAGCGAATATTCTGTTATGTGCTGGAGAGCCCCTAGCCTTGCACAAAGTTGCAGCTTTTATAACGTTGTCGGTTGGCTTATAAGGATATTTCAGTTGTTTTATATTATGGCATGGACTCATTCTATCGTAAGAAAACATGTTTTCCATTTTGTGTAGCAAAAAGGCAGCGTTGTCTCGACAGTTACGGCGAATAGAAAAGCTGCAAACAGCTTATCTTTTGTACATCTATTAGCAGCCTCTGTAGACCTCACTACGTGCATTAATGCTCAACTTCCGTTTATACTCTCTGGTTTTAATTTCTTGATTTTGATTGCCCTTTTCATATAAAAAAGAGGACAAAATTACCGTCGTATAACAAGCGAAACAAAAAGCTCGACATCTCGACCTTTATCAAATCTGCAAGGCATACATCTTTCAGAAATGAAACTTAGTCCTCTGCTGTATTCACGAGACATATTGACAATATTGAACTACTCACACTGAATATTAAGTGAGATGATGAGCTGTGTTTGCTATCAACAAACTTAATACAATTAATGTGGCAAGGGGTGGCATGAAAACAAAAATGCTGCTGGTATACGTAGGGTCTGTAAATGATTTGATCAGCCAACAATAGAAAAGTCAATTAAGCCAGGCCGATACCACGTACGTAGAAAACTAACACGGCAAAAATATGTTGTAGAGTCCAAACTGAAGGCCTATATGCAACCACGGACAGCTGTGTCCGCCT
>Ga0126343_10000604_pt1 | contig 14425 bp, 7 predicted proteins | sample Cyp2metagenome_FD_92531 | JGI IMG/M metagenome (GOLD analysis project Ga0126343, IMG submission 92531) | Coral microbial communities from Lord Howe Island, Old Settlement Bay, Australia - Cyphastrea 2 metagenome | ecosystem: Host-associated > Invertebrates > Cnidaria > Coral ... | reverse complement strand
TTGGTTTACTCTTCCGCTTCTGCTTGCGACTCCGACAATGCAGTTTTCACTAGATCGTAAGCAACGGAGTCATAAGCGGATGCAGTGTTCTGCTTCTGACTCCGTCGGTTTGATTTTCACTAGTTCGCATCGCTCTACGCTTCTGATTACGACTCCGACTACGACTCCGCCGCTAGTGAAAACCAGCCTTCAGTAACTGAAATCCTTTTGAGGCCAACACGTCTTTACGTCTTTGGGCAGCCAAGACTTCAACAATTGAAAGTATCAAGCAACACAAAACTTCACCTATTAAACTCGGTGCAGAAGGCATACACAAAACTTCAAGCCAGTCGTTTTTATAGACCCCAAGGAAAATTTTGTTGCGAACGTCGTCTTGAGCCAGCGAAAACAGTCTGGTTTTCAGGCGGTAATCGACAATAATAGACAATAATACACAAGGTTACGTACGTTCTGTTAAAACTGAGCATAAATAAAAATTTGGGATAAAAATCGACTGAGCTCAGTTGCTCTGAGGGTGGATGACCACCAACACACTTGTGGGACATCTCTTCGCGCTGTCTCAGCTGTGTCAAACTGATTATTTACCGTGCCACAGGGAGAAAGGGGGGGGGGGGGGGGGGGAACCGCCGTGTTCGGGTACCAGATACCGACTCAGAGTTCCGTGATGCCGTACAGATTGGTTTTCGAAGCTTCCCATGTGACATTCTGTAAACTGAACTGGCTGTTTCTGCTAGTGATGCTGGACTGACTTCCCGCACGGCTTCTGCGCAGACTCCTCCGCATAGAATTCTGTAGAAAAGGAAAAGGATTCGTAAGAACGTGCACAAGAACCGGGGGGACTCTGTCTACTCGTTACACAAAATACATGAACGAATGATCAAGCATGTCTGTAATCTTACACAAGATGGCATTGCCGGCTACTGATTCTTGAAGATAGAATTTTGAACACAACCGACCACCAATCAATAAAACGTCCACATTAGCAGGTCGAGACCTCACAGAAATGTTAGTGATTAGAACGAAAGAACGATTTACCGATTACGTGACAAGGTAAAAAACGTTCAAATGCAAACGGAAGTGCGTGACGGAATTTTCACTTGCCTTTGTCTCCTACAGTGTTTCCAATGTTAATGGTGCCAGCGGGTTAGGAGTGCAAAGATATGGTACCACTGCGCATGCGTCTAGTCTGTCAAGACACTCAACATGGCCAAAGGTGCAACAGGTTTTGCAAAACAGTTAGTTCTTAATCTATATAAAAACGAATTCTTAGATGTTGGTCAGCGCTGATCATTTCCTCAGCAACTGGCAGCGTTTGCATAAAATTACAAGTCCATGCTAGAGATGACAGTCCTGAAATTTGGTACGACTACTCCGGGATTTCAGATTTGCCGTGCACCAACAGTTTGTTGGGGGAAAAGAAATTCGATAGCGCTTAAACTGTGAGCCATGACTTTATCAGAAGATAATCGTCGCTTTGAATTTTCTTCAGATTAGTTATTAGCTCTTATTTTATCAGAATGAGATGTCAAAGCTCTCGCACATCATTTCAGTTACACCAGTGAACATAAAATATCTAGGGGCTGTTGGAATAGCTTCTAATTTCTTTAATTCACTACATCACCTTTTAACACGGTTTCAAGGTGTTGGTGGCAATAGGTTCTTGTTTTTCAGTTTCAACCAACAACTGGCCGAGATGAATAATACATGAAAGTGAAGAGTACTTTTTAATCAGACATTTCCTCAAAATTTATTACAATTCGTAAAATTCACTGAACACTTCCTAAGTCCATGGCTTATTGTTCTGATTCATTCTTATACTGAATTGGGATTAAAATAACGCATCTCTGTAAAATATTATACAATTATTGCCGCGCTGACTGCTAACTCGGATTAAATTCATTAGAATTGCTCACTGGATATTTCTGACAATTGCAACATTTAGCTAATAGAAATAAAACTGATCGCCAGAACAGTGTGCGAAGTTTCACATACTCGATATATACGGCTAAAATATCTATTTATGTTGAGCGTTCCAGGATATATCAAGATTTCGAGACGCAGTTTAAAAACTTCCATCTAAAATCTCAGTAATTACTACATAAACTAGGCAAAAGTGAAACATGCAAGGGCCTGTCTTGCGAATGAGTCCAAACGTGTTAACCATACAGACAGACGGTCCTCTTCACACTCTAAATTCGTCCTTCATTCAAAACAAGGTTGCCACAGACATCATTTTTAAAGATTAAAAACACCACTATTTGCCTGGCCAAATAAATCCAAAATGTCCGATACAGCCTGCTATTCGTTAAAAAGTGATAGGTTTACTACAGCTTCACCTTTCACTTAATAGTGCCAATTTTCCGCGAATAAAATTCTCCGACTTTTCCCTGCCTCATGATTTGATTCTCCGCCCATTTCCTGACATGTGGCAACCCTGAACGAGATGTTTCTAGTTCAACCGGAAAAATTCCTCGGCGCTAAGAACGTGACCTACGTGACTGTTTCGTGACGTATCTTTTACGCACGTGACACGACAGATCCGTGTAGTGTTCTGATTGGTTGTTACTTGCACGCGAAAATTAAGAAATAAGCCGTAAAAACCAATTGAACCTAGCAGGGAAGAATTTAGCGGGCAAAGAGGGACATCTGCGAACTTAGCTCTTTAACGATAACCAAACCACCCTAGCAACGCTCGCTATATGGCGGACAATTAACCGTAAATAGCCTAGTATTTCACTTGCCCCGCCGAAAAAGCCCAGCAGTTTCTTAAGAATTAAAATACCTTTCTCTATTAAATAACGCAACTAATCTCAATATACTTTGCCCTACCTTTAAGGCCACAGCCCGTTTCAGGAAACAAATTCATTTTCAAGACAACTCATAATTTTTCGTTTCGTCCGTCAAAACGCTTAACAGAATTTAAGTTTGTGCAACTCGTTTCTTTTCCGCAAGATACTACAGTGTAAGTAACGTTCACCAGTTTTCCCACAATTTTCTTTGGAAGCGACTGTAAGCGTTTAATGTTGTGAAGTTAAGCTTTTTGTGGCCAGTAATTTCTCGCTTTTCCTAGTTGAAGGATAAATGAGACCTGACGTTTTCCCTTTTTTTGCAAGCTACTACCTCTTATGAACCTGTATTCTATTGGTGCGGTAGTTAAACCCTCTAAAATGTACCCCTAAATAGGTACCTTAGTTCTGCAGCCCCACTGGTGTCTTAATTGAGTACAAGAACTTCTACTGAACTTAGGGCCCGGGGCATTATTATCATCTGCAATCTCAGCCTATTGTGCGGCTCGTTCACAGAGGTAGCAGCCCATCTATTATTTCTTTATCTGTACATTTATATTAAACAAAAGTTAAAGTGACCTGATGTTCATTCGGGTGATGTTTCCAAATGGGTGAGCCGCCAGGCTTGGACGCCATCACAAGCGCATCCACGTCTCCGTTGATAGGTCGAAATGTTGACACCGAGTTATACCCGCCGTCGGCGACTCTTCGCCTTCGGAGACTATCGTCCGACTGCCCGTCGGCTGACGGAAGAACGCTTTCGGAATGAAACACCACTCGACCGTCTGGAGGTTTGTACCGTAACACCTCCACCTCATGCCCGTCGCTCTTCCTGTGGTCCAACCAACGAGGATCATCGTGCGGTAAACGCTGATTATGTGATTCTCCTCGACTCGCCGGAATTTGTGGATGGCGTTGAATTTCGATAATTGTCGACACCGAAGCCTGGCTTTGGTAATCTGTAGGAGTGCCAGGAAATGTCGACACAGAAGTTTCGCTCCGGTTAAAGTTAATTGGCGGAGAGTGTGACAAATTTGTCGGAACGCCACGAAGGGGCGTTATTTCGGGCGAGGCTGGCGACGGCGGTCTGTTCATGGGCACGCGAATAATTTTGTCCTTTTCTTTGTTTTTCCTTGCACGCGCAGACGCAGTTTGGAAGACGCCTCGTTTCAGTGATGTGCCAGGAGGGAGTGATGGGAACTCCTCCTTGGAAGGAGCCGGCGGCGTGTCCAGTCCCAAACGTTTTAACTCGAACATTGTGGCCTGGAGCATCTCTATAACTTCATCATCGTCATACGGGTACGAATGCATCTTTTCCTGCAAAAACTGCACCACCTCCTCAAGGCCCATCTTGATGAATATTTCTACGAAAGGGCGAAAAATAAAAAGTGAATTTATGGAATCACGCTATCATGAAGAGGTTCTTCTAAGCAACCACACTCGCAGTCGAAAACAGTGGGGATCACATCGTTAGATAGATGAACACAAGAAACAGCGTGATTATGAATTGCGTGAAAATTAACCTGTAGGTGGAACACATTTTTTGGTACGAATGGTTTCGCCAGAGGACTCGTTTTGCAACAGAAGCAAAAGACAACTTGACCTTTAAACTAATCAATCAGTTGGTCGCTCACCCGGTCGGTCTGCAAATCAGTCAATCAATCAGTCAATCGATCAACGAACCAATCACATTCCACTTACTTCGGTGCATTTTCATGATGTTATACGCCATAGCGGTCAGCAGTCTGTCTCCTTCCAACATGAAGATGTCCCACAATCTTAGCGTCAAGGTAAATGGAACCTAACGGTACAGGTTAATAACAAAGATTAGGATTCAATTTTTCCATCAAATAGGAATAGGCCCTTTGAACGATCCAGACACATGATTACAAAAACTCTCGTGCTGGTGGGTAAGTTAGACAAATGCCACTCGTACCAGTCCACCTGGACCTGCCTTTGTTTTGGAAGCCCCACTGCGCAACTTGCTCACCAGCATGTGTGGTTTTGTAATCACGTGACTGGATTGTGCAAAGGGCCTATTGTCAAACAGGATATAATAACCAAGGTGATCACAAACATCACGAAATTCCCCTAACGTTAATGCAACAGATGGCAAAAAGTAACTGGAACACCAGCATGGCTGTACTTAGTGACGTCACGTGAAAACGCCCTTTTTAAAAGCAACACATCCCCTTTCTAGAACTCGGCATTCCATGTAACATAATCAGTTTTGGTAAAATTCAATTTCTGACAACACTACATGCCCACCAAACAAATTGAGACTGCAAGGAAACAGTACAGCTGCAATGGAACATACCCGATCCAGAAAACACTGCATGAACCACTTGAGAGTGTAAAGACTAGAATGACAACCTTCTTTTTCCTGATGATAGAAACAAACATTAAACTGTAAGAAAAGTGCATGCTGAGAAAAAAAGCTGTTGTTTGTTATATACATTGCATATCATATCGATATGACAACAAAGCAAACACTTCATGTATGTAAACAAAGAAAATTTCCCTCTCCCCCCCCTCCCCCACCCACCCCCTCCAACCGAAAATAGTTAAAGAAGAATGTCAGGTCTACCCAAGTGAAGAGCAAAATTAATGTAACAAGTGGTTTGCCATTGAACACACAGCCCGTACTACAAAACGTAATGTATGTGTACATGTACATGTGCAAAATTTTGACATTGAACCATGACATACCTGCACTAGTACATGTGTACATACAGGTCTTACCAAAGTCACTTGGCTGTCATACAACTTTTTCAAAAACACAGCTATCATTATGTTAATGCATGTCAGGGGTTTCAATAAAATATGAATTAGGCAGCTGGCTAGAAAAAGAATAACCGACTCTATGAACAAGGGGCCGTCAGGAATCTTTCTTTAATTACTTATATTTAGGGGGAAGAGTAGCCGACTTATCTGAGTAAAGTAGCTGACGCTTTACGTCGGCCGTTGGTGCTTATTGAAAACACTGCATGTATATTAAAATTAACACTTACCAGATTTTTAAATAGTCGTGATAACAGTTTCTTTAAAATCCTATCATGATGGTCTTGAAATCTAAGCAGCTTTGGGAAGCCGGGTACAAAGAGCCCTTCAAAAGATGAAACAATTCATTTAAAAGAATGACTGCTCAAATTAATGCACATACTGAGCAATATATCTTAACCTACACTAACATGTCTACGCTGTACCTGCTGTTTTATAACTTAAGTTTTTGAGAATAAGAAAAGAAACAGGTACAGTGTATGATTAATAAGCCAAAGACTGGAGGTACAGTGGAATCCCAATTTTATGAACCTCCAAGGGAAACAAAAATTTGTTCGAAAAATCAGAGAGTCCAAGAAATTAGGGGTAAAATTACAGTGCTCGACAGAGGAGGTAAAACGACTTTAGGTTCGAGTTATCTGGAGGTTCGAAAAACTGAAGGTTTGAGAAATCGGGATTCCACTGTAAATTGTAATAACAACCATGCCCTCTACAGACACCTGTTAGCTTTGTAGTGGCAGCTGTCAAGAACGAAAAAGGGAAACAGCATTTTCCTTTTTTTCTAGATTAATCGTAAACATGAGTACCCACCATGCATTGCATGCTTCTTGTCAGTAAGAAGTTGTGACAATGCCCAGAAGGCATCCTACAAGATTAAACAAATGAAAGGAAAATTTGAATACATGTAGTTAACCAGAAGGTCGTAAACAAATTCCTGTACATACATGCAGTGTACCTTGCACTGAAAATCTTTTTTTCCCCAAGTGTAAAACTTGACTGGTTTAATGTCATTTTGGTCATAAAACAAACATTACAATTTCAACCTAATTCTCTTGAAGGCCAAATCAGACTGAGATAAAGCTCACCTCTTCATTCAGGTACATCAACAATAAAGCTGCTATTCCACTCATGCCTTGACAGTACCCCACCTCCTACAAAACAAGCACAAAATCATGTGTGTTTTGTTTCTGATTCTTGCAGCTTGCTTATAAAACAGTGATGTACAATGTACACTACAGTACTGTGACTTGCCCCTAAGGCTGATATTTAGAAGGGTTTGAAATAACCGCCAGTCAACACACAAAGTTCGGTCAAAAACTGGTTTTGTCTGGGTCAAATCGTTGGATGACCAAACACTTTGTCTCATTGTCTACACTTCAAAGGAAAAATTGATTCAGAGCTAGCTCTAAATTGACTTGTACATTACTTGCATTTGTAAAAGGAAAAACAACACAAATGAAAGATACAACCAAACCATCTTTGACTACAGTAAAAATTTCCAGATTTTTGCATATATTTTGATAGAGTTTTATGTTACACCTCTACTTCCATTCAACGGCCACCTCTCTAATGCGGCCACTTTCCTCTATCCATTCTGGCGGCCATCGAGGGGAGGTTTGACATTAATCCTCATTATCCACATGGAATATTAATTATTTGCCGCTAACTAAAAGTAATGCTGCAACCTAATGGGAGAGGCGAAACAGATACCTTGAAGTGTCCGATGCAAAGATCAGTCTGTGATATTCTGATATAAATTCAATCCAAATGCATGTCTTACAACTTAGGGCCTTTGTGTCAAAGTGAAATTTAAAAAAAATAACTAAGTTTTTTTGTTAATTGCTGCACGAATCATTTAAGCTTAGTAGAACCGTTAGGAAGCAATAGAGGGATGCAAAAGTGTAATAATTACATGGATTTTACTGAACATGCTAGCTGTGTCAGGTAATCTGTACGTTTTGCACTGAAAATGAGCCCCTTCTCCAAAAAAGCTAATTATTTGCATCTGCTTGATATTTGAGAACTACATGTACATGTATGTTGAGGGGGGCAGGGGAAAGAACTTTTTATAGAGCTATGATGTAAAGCATATTAGTCCAGCCAAAAGCCATTTTTTTGTTTCGGCTGAGCAAAAATAGATTTGATCAGACAACTTGACCTATGCGAGCCAGTAATCAAGACCTGTCTAGTGTCACTGTTACATTGCTGCAAATGTACAAGTAATACCTTTTGAGAGTTGAGAGGAAACACTAATTTCTTAGTTTGTTTAGTTCAATATGGTAAAACAAGTTTATGCATAATTAACCCTTTTCAAAGTTTACTTCACGCAGAAACTACAGAATTGCCTGGGATTGCCTCACATACACATTGGAATATATTGTAGTGTACATCAAAACAGTAGACCATGAAAAAAGCTATTGGAAAAAGAATCCATCTGTGTAAATTACATACAGTGTATGTCTTTTAAAGCTACATGTATTACGTACATCTAGTTAGAGGAGCCAAGTATAGAAAATACAAATTTATACGTGTACATATACAAAAGAAACTAAATCAGTACTATGCTATTTCAAATTATTTTAAAACACATACAATACTAACTCCAATAATACACTTACCACATTATACATGGAGTATGCTGCAAGAACATGAAACAGGGCTTGTTGCCTAAACGTTCCAAAAAGAGAAAAAGTTTATTACGTAAAATAATGCTTGCCCAATACAGAATAACCGTGATAATGTACTGTGTATATAAACAACACATGTGTTGATCTTACTTGACTCCATATCTTTCTCTAAACATGATATGATCTCGGTATGTTCTGTTGACATCAAGGTCAATCTGCCGAATATCAGGAGACTGTAATCTTGCAATCCTTTTCATGGACTAAAAAAAAGAAATCATTGACTGTTACTGCAACCCCTTAAATTCCTAACACATTATCAGAAACTTTTAACATTGGATACATGACAATAAACTGCATAGGTTTACCAACTACATGTACCTCAATGAATTGATCTTTAATACATGTAAATGCAATACCAACAAAGTCAGAAGTAAAACAGCTCTGGTAAGCTTGTAGTTCTCTTTTTTTGTCATAGTGTAGCAGCTGTTATTGTTTTGGGGCTATTGCCTCTGTTGTTTGTTTTGTTGCACTATCAAAGGGTACCGAGCCATCCATGTGAGACCTTGCAAGAGCTGCTATCTGACCTAACAGTGTTTTAAAATAAGCTGTGTGCGACACACTCTCAGTTACCTCATAAACTGTGCTCCTGTTTGGAATGTTATCAATGCCAAGAAGGTTTTTCCAGGTTTCACCTCTCATGGCATTTGGGATTCCTTTATAGATCCGCCTCCTCAGCTAAAAGCATTAAAGACAAGTTACACACAAGAGCTTTACTTTAAAAATGCACATATACAAGTAACCATGCTTCAGTACATGTGGAGTACAAAATCTAATTATTCCAAGCAGGGTGGGCAGTCTAGAAAAATAGACAACTTTAATCACAGGGATCAAAACTCAACCAATACTTCTGAGCTATATCATTTTAATGTTACAATATCTTAAGTAATGTTCTTGTGCCATCATATTATTAATAATTATTATCAATTTATATTTTCAATGTTACAGTGATTCATTTCAGAAAAAGATCAATCACCACCCTTTGTAATGTTCTGACTGGCTTACTCTATTTAAAGTGGACGGATTCAAGAAGTCGCAATAGCATACAGTGTACACACTTCTGCAATTCTGTTTGTTATCGCATGTAATACACAAACAAGATCACCTAATTTACACATGCTAATAATCTTTATCATACATGCACAATACATTGCATATGCAGGTACTGTTACTAACATATGCTACAGTCAGTTTAAGAATGTTCTTTACCCTTCTGGCAATTACCCGTGCATTGGAGACACTACAAACTGTATATGTACTGCAAAGCAGTCAAATGAAGACAATGAGGATTTCTACGGTAGAACTGTCTTGTTTAATTTGTTTTAAATATTTACCTTTTCTCCACGTATATACTTATCCCAGTTCTTCACCATCTTGACCCATTTCTGTGTTCTCTCGCGTTCTAATGCCAAAAGCTGTGTAAGGAAAACAAAGTAAGTAATTACTAAAAGAACACTCAAAAACCAACTAAGATATAATGGTTCTGCATCTACATGCATCTACAGCATAGGGCTTAACAACATACACTGTACATGTACATAGTAAAAATAAAGGTTTGAACCTGGGGGTATCGGTAGTTCGTATAGTGTGATCATCCGGGTGAGGGTAGTTCTGAAAAGAACTGTTGTTGGTGTACATGTAAATGCAAATGTACTTACATGTACACCACAGTGTTCTCCATAAGCACTGTGGTCAGTGAAAATGATCATCTGCACCACAAACAAAACAGACATCTTGTTACAATATATGGCTAGCTCTATGAGCAGGCAAGATGAATCAAATCTTGCACTGTCATTGGCTCCCCAAACAGCATACTTGTGGACTTGCCGGTGCAAAGAAACGAAACCATCTTTTAGACACTTTGAAAGAATTTTACTAAATAAATATCAAACCGAAAAGTATATTTCTTTTAAATCGAACAACATCAATCTGTTTAAGGGAAAATGGAGAATTTTTGAGGAAATGTTTCTTTTAAACAATTAAGTCTACAATTATGTTAAACTACACGCTTTATAATAGCTTTAACAGTAGTCTTTAGAATATTTGGTTATTGACCATGTTTACCTCTTTTGTAATTCAAGTAGCTATAGTCAATCCATGAATGTGGAAATAAATTGTAATAACTTGGAAAAATAAATAAATAAATAAATAAATAAATTGGCTCCCCAAACGGGCAAGAGGGAGCTATCTTACCCCTGAGGGACTACCTGCTGTGTCCTTCAAGCTTGTTCAGTTAAGATGGCTGGATATGTTCAAGTTTATGGATCTTGGCTCCGTCTCAGTCCATAAGCACGCAAAAAATGAACTTGGCCAATATCCAGCCATCCTGACCTCACACTTACAGTAGTAAATAACCCATACATACATGTACATGTATTACACCCCTACTAGCTTTGGGTACATAAACTTAGGGTGCAAACCCCCTAAAAAACTTCATGTGCTGCATTACAAGATGGAGTAAAAGTAAGACTGTGGCTGTCAGTATGTACATGTACCTTTTCATCTCGCCCTTCAGGAAGCTGGTTTTTGCTGTAAAAGAGAGAGATGTTCAGGTAAAAGATTACCAAAGATAGAACATGTCTTTTTGCAATTCCCACAAAATTTGCCACTTTTCCAAAATGTACAATGTATATGTAATGGAAAACTATTAGACCTTACCAAAAAACGTACAACACAATTTGAAGTGTTTATGGTTTGAGTATCTTTACCGTAATATTGGAGCACCATTTTCTTACTGAGCTTGTTTCGTCCCTCTTTTTTGGGCATGCCTTTGTACACCTTTTACTGTACATTGTACATGTATTTGATTTGTATAATTTATTACCAGTGCATTTCACAAAACTTTTGCCAGGCAATTTGCGAAGTTTGTTTTCAATTTCATGAGTTCGAAACTTCGTGGGAATAAACACTGAATGCTCATCGTGAAAATGTGTTGCCCATGCAGGCTGCTAAATACTAGAAAACTATATTAATTTTTCATTTTTAAGAGTCAGTGATTCCTGTGGAATAATGCCGAATTTCTCGAAAGAATATAAAACAAGATCTTGTATTACCCTGCAGCTGATCGATACACACGACGGGACATTCTCGGACAAACACTGGAAGGTTTTCTTTACCAATTTGTTTTTGATTTTGCTGCTGGGGTTAGTACTTTAAAACACTCCATATAATTATTCAAATCATTCAGCATGTGCTTACGGAGTGATATTTCTTCATTTGTTGTCTTTGATATTTCCTCTGCAAACAAAAATATCAACAATTTGGGCAACGGTTTGTTTGGGTAGTCTCAGTTCCTGTCCTATTTGAGATGGTCCTTTCCATTCTAACCAGCTTTCAATACTGTAATTTTCAGCGCAAGAAAACTTGGAATTTCCTTTCCTTGCATGGTAAGGGCACTCATTTCAAAACAACAACTGAGAACAATGGTGAAATTACTTCCCCACATTCCCATGAAGTTCAGCGCAAAATTCCCGAGTTTGTTTCAAAGTTGTCATTTGATTGACAGCTACATTTGAAATTCCCAAATTCAAAGCAATCTTATGAAATTTACAGCGAATATCGGAAATCGTCTGTCAAAATTTTTGCAAAATGCACCATAACAAATCGAATGTGGTTTAGAGTGGTCTGTACTCATATGGACAAGTACGCATCATCACAATGGTCAAAATATTGTGGACTACATGTACAACAAATTTTGACCAATGTGATGATGCGTACCCACTGTTAATATTAATGCTAAACCACCTTTGATTTGCTTTTTACTGCAACATCAAAGACAACGAAGGAAATCTTTGTCAAGATTTGTTGACAATTGACAATGTCGACTTGGACTTCCAAAGTGCTGGCACTGCACTACATGTATGTACATGAGCTATTTGAACGAGTCAGACTTTTCTTTCAAAAACATTTGCAAACTCGCTAAACATGCAGAAACAAGAAAAAATGTTTGAGAAAAGAGTAATGACATGTACCCATTGTTGGTAAGAGTAAAGACCATGCTAAACTGCATTTTGATTTGTTTTATCTTTACCACAAAATCAATGTCAAAGAAAATGTCTTCTTCAGAGCGCGAGCACAATGATGTCAGCAGAGTGGTATGAACTCTTATCGACAACAGCAAATTAGCCCATCAGACTGAGTGATTAGCAGTAATTGTGGTAAAAAATTCTCAGTTTGTGAGAAAATGGAATTTGACAAATCCTGCAATGTGATTGGTTTCGGGAGCAGGTAACCAATCTGCTCACAGCAGGTGGAATAGTCATGTTGATTTTTTTTATCTCCTGAATAAATTAGCAGTAATCAGCGATCAATGGAAGTGTATCTCTATTCACTTTTAACTGGCAAGGAAAGCCACTGTTTAGTAATTTCAAGAGTGTTTTGACATTTTGAAAGTTTGACTGGCTGTAGCCTGTTTGTAGTTTGGCAGTGTAATGGCACGTAATCCTGAGATTCTCTCGCAGCACAATTTAAGTAAAAAATTGACAATTTCCCACCAAAGAAGACTACTTACTGGAGAAATCCATATCTGTCAGTTATTTTGTACACAAAAAAGTTTGCATCCTCCCAGTCATCTATCTCAGCATTTTCATCATATCCCTAGAAAATGTTCATGCACAACAACACAGTCAGAAAATCAATGCTTCCCATATGGCACATGTGCATTACAACATTTATTAAACTTTTGTAGCAAACATGTGTACAGTGATCTGTAACAATCATTCTCTCAACACAAACAAAAATCAATAGGTCCAGCTCGCAAAGGAAACACCTCAATCATAGACTGAGGCAAGTCGATTTTGCAGTAAGGTCAATAGAGATGCTATTTTTCTGTTTGTCTGACTGTCTGTCTTGCAAAAATTTTTAAGGAACAGATGAACATTTGGGGCGTAGTAATGCAGATCTTTAATTGTTGCTCAAATTAACTTACTCTGTCATATTTTGCCACTATATTCCGTCTTGTCTTCTCATAATCCTCATCTATCTCAGAGGAAAAGCCTGAAGAATAAAATATGAATAACAGAAAATAAATTCACACAAATCATATAGTTTCAGCCAAAAATGGTTAATTACTACTGCTTGGGCTACAGGAAAGGCGTAGAATGCTGAGCCCTTCTAAAAACACAACAAATTTCATTTTCACTCCATTTTAACGAAACACATCATGTACAACAACAAAACCTCTGATTTTTTATAAGCTTGTACACTTATAGTAACACACATTTTCACATCAAAACTTGAATCTACTAGTTTGTATCTAAACCCACGCTCATCCAAATTAAACGAGAGGATAACTAGCTGTTCAGGAACTTGTATTTACTTACAAGAAGTGAGCATCGCAAATTTGATCAGCCAAAGTACAAACATGTACTACGTAGCAAGCCACAAAATTCACTTGAACTCATCGCAATGTACATGTGTAGTAATATACATACGTGCAAACAATTGTAATTTATACATGTATGCCTTAACTTTACTGGTTATTCACTCAGTTCAGTCAAAACAAGCACTTGGCTGTATAAAATAGATGCTACATGTACAACCTATAACTACATGTACTGTAAGACAAATTTGATATTTTACAATCAAAACCTCAAAATTTCTTGTGGTTTTAACCACTTAAAAGTTAATATTTAATAACTGGCACCCTCTTAAATTTCAATTGCATTCCTCTCAGTCATTGACAATAACAACTGTAGGGTACTTTTGCAAATTTATACATAATTTAGACCGACAGGTACATTTGCTACAATAATATGCATAACTTCCAAAAAGTTAACTAGGAACCACAAATTAAGCTTGTGGTACATTCATATGTGCATTGTGTAGTTCCAGAAAATATCCATACCCCCACCACGGAGGGAATTTCACGCAAGTCCCCCCCTCCTCCCTGGAATTTCAATTTTTTGAACACAAAAATAATCCCCCCACCCCTCTGGAATTTCCACAAGTTTTAAATACACCCCCCATACCCTCTGGACAAAATAGTTTTGGCAAGAAAGTGTGTTAAAGTTAAAGTAAACATTCCAAACGCTTAGCCGTTCTGCATGCCACTGCTGTTTATGCGTGATCGATCGTAACATCTGAAGATGGTAACCGGTCGTTTCGCCAACGAGTCAGTTCGCCAACGACTAGTTCGCCAACATATGAAGTCGATTCGCCAACGTCGAAAGTCAG
>Ga0126343_10000603_pt1 | contig 14431 bp, 4 predicted proteins | sample Cyp2metagenome_FD_92531 | JGI IMG/M metagenome (GOLD analysis project Ga0126343, IMG submission 92531) | Coral microbial communities from Lord Howe Island, Old Settlement Bay, Australia - Cyphastrea 2 metagenome | ecosystem: Host-associated > Invertebrates > Cnidaria > Coral ... | reverse complement strand
TTAGCTGCATCCCTGATGCAAATTGGATGATTTCTTGATTAGGTTCTGGAATAGTTGACATTTTGAAGAAACCCAGGCTGGCCAAGACCACCCCAAGTTTTATAAATAAGGTAGCAGTTAGAAGTGACTTACTGTTTTAAATTGTCTGTTATTGTTAGTAATTAATAATAATTCAGTTGCTAATTTTCCCTTTTATCTAGTTATTCTGAATACCTACTCTTTTTTGATATCTCTAAATACGTGAAATTAATAGATCCTATTTTTTAGTATTAATTAAGTATAGTATTACATGTACTAAATAATTTACCGGGCTTCTCAGCAATGTTGGCAAAATGAAATATAAATCTGCTCTCAATGTTGTGGATACCCACCATTCATACATGTAGGTGGTGAGATAAGTAATTTTTAAGATTCCACTTTCATTACCTAGTTACTACTAAATATGAATTCAGACCTGTCCAACTGGTAGTATATGTAGAAAATTGATCATATCATGATTTTACACTTGGCGTTTCAATGTGACATAATAAATTATTATAGAAATATTACCTATTTTTGATTTTTGCAGTTGAGTATTCTGCTGTACCCATCTGTTGAAGAGTTTGAAGATGAATTACGACAGATACTCAACCATGACAGGCTTCACAAGGTGAATGTTTTTGCATACATTTACATACTTAGCTATAAATCTATTGTTACTTTTGTGTATGCAGAGGATTCATCAATGTTTTCAGCAAGATCACATGCAGGCAAACCTTTTTGAACAGAACGTCTTTGATTTTTCTTTTCATAGGGTTCAGAGCCACCTTAAAAAGTCTGAAGCCTATACAGTCATGAACAGAGTTTTTTTTTTACCTTCACCAAAAGTTGCATCTCATCATGTGCTTATCAAAATTTGATAATAAGAAAACCACTGTGCTGATTTGTATTTATAAGCCCCTAAAGCTGTCAGTAAGGTGTTTTTAGCAGGTCATGCTGTTGCTTTCAATTGGTAACCTTTGTGTCATGAAAATGATAACAACTTGTCCACCAATGATTGGGCAGTTTTTTTGATACCATGATTGTTGCATCGAGTGATTAAGAGTGATTACAATGAACCATCAAAATCTAAGTGCTGGAAACTGTTTTGAGCCACCTTTAATGCTTTTCCATTTTAATCGTTCTGTTCAGAACAATATTATTCCTGACGATGGCCTTCAGATCTCAGTTGTTGAGAGGAGACTCAAGGTGGGTGTGTAATCTTTGTCAACAACTCCCAGATTTTAGATCTGGAAGAAAATAGCTCATAGCCATTGTTAAATTGAATCAGATGACATTTTGGCTGGGTTTTGAAAAAGCCTCAGTAATAATTCACACGTACATGTATTGCAGTACTCTGTACTAAGTAGTAAATGCTTATTTGAACACAGGTTTCGGTGCACAATGGCTGGAAGTTTGTAAGTGAGCCTCATATTGTTTACCTTGAACCAGAGTATGAAGGCGGTAAATCAGGAAGAAAGTCACCTGCATCACAGTCATCCTTAAGAGGTAAAGTGAAGCCTTGAAGCCAAGACTGGCTCATGCTGCCGGTGCTTATCCCGGTTTCCGTAGCATGAAGCGGCAAGGAGTATTTTTACTCCCCCTGGACGGGATGCTGGTCCATCGCAGGTCACTTCCCTACAATTTGTTAGGTTTCCCCAACAATTCGCCAGTATCCATCTGGAAGCTTTTCGGGCCCGTAAAGCCATGGCAAAGTCTCGAACTTCACGATTACAGAGCTGTTCCCTTCATACAAGAAGTTTCAGGCATATACACTTCTCCGTTTTTAGATGAAGATGAACTAAAAATTACTTTACAGGCCCGAAAAGTTTCCAGGGCTTTTGAGAAATGGGCCCCAGGGCTCGCACCTGGACCGCTTGCTCAGGGACCATTAGGCCACTGCGCCTCCCACTTTAAGAGGTACGTTGCCGGCAAATATTCATACATCACTTGCCAAAATATTTGTCTTCAAGATCTTTGTGAGGCTACAAAGTATCTGGTATAGCTGGAATGAACCATGAGTGGGTGATTTCTGGCAGTGAAGCTGCCATTTTATTTTTGCAGGTGGCAAGAGAATTTGCCAGCCACAAATGAACTCAATGCAAGTAGAATTCAACTTAATTTACTCTTTGCCAATAATTTCCTGGTATGTTCACCAGTCCCCACCCAAAAAACCTACATGTGTAACTTTTAGCCTCTCTGGTTGAGAGAGTTCACTAAGATGAAGTCAGTTTTATTCTGTGTTGTATTCTTTGATTCTTTGTTGGGGATCAACTGCTTACCTGCCAGTTACTAATTTTGTTGTTGATACTCCGTCCTGTTTCTCAATTTTTTACTCCAAGGATGTCCTTCTGATATGTTTTCCTCTGTCTTTCAAAACTATTGTCCATTTTTGTCTGGATTCAATTTCCAGAGTAAAACAAAAGTTATTTGCAGAAATTAAGGTTATTAATAACCTTCAAGAATGATTGTATGATGGTTGTTTGTTTTGTTTTTAAGGAAAAATCGTTTCTTTGGTCCTTCGAAGCCGACTGGAGCTCAAAGAACTTGTTCATCACCCACTGTTTGCCATTATTTTTGAACTAGAGTATGTTACATCTGAACCATTTGCTCAGCCATTAATTGAAACAAAACGTAAAAAGGTTAGTACTTGTATCTATCGCCATGCCTCCTACTAATGACACTGTAAATTGGTGGGAACCTTGTTAAGAGCTGTGAACATTAACTTCTTTGTTATTTTCAGCCATCGTTATCTGGCAGTTTGATGCGGTCTCAGAACCAAACTGTAACAATACGATGGGCAATGTGGCTGCCATTTGAGGGTGGAAGCCGCGACGAAACAGAGACAATACTGGAACTCACTGGGGGCTGTCAGGACTTCCCCAGTAACAGACTTGTATACACTAGGAAGCCGCCAACAATTTCTGGCAAGAAGGTTTCTGAGATTGTGTTTTGTTATTCACAGCTTCCAATATAGGTTTCACTGTATTTTCTTAAGTTAGAACTTGGATTTTACTTAAATTAAAATATTCTTTGTTTCAGGTGATGAGGAATATGAAACAAGGGAAACCAATTTCAAATGTGTTTCAAAAAATATATTTCAAACGAAAAAAATCCAACTACACTATGTTGCGATATGTTGCATTGAAATGCTGCAATCCTTTGTGTGGGACTTTACTGTTGTAAATTCTGTATTCTAGGCACCTAAATCTGGTGGAACATTGAAGTTCCTGTTCACACAGCAGCGCAGGAGAGGAAGCAGTATTCGTTCCTCCGCTCAAGGTTCGCAGATGCTGAGGGTGCCTACGTCCCCTGGCCTACATTCTCCAGGTCCATTTGACAGTGTGGGAGGGATGTTCAGTTCAGTTGGCAATGTAGCAGAGGGTGGCCATCCAGGAATGCCCCTGACACCTGGAGTGGCATCTCGACCACCACTTCCACCAGGGAATAGGTAATTAACTATTGTGAATAATTATAAAATGCTTAGTTACTCCGTGAAATGATCATTTGAGGGATGTTAGTCTACAATATGCAAGTAATTTTTATTCATCAAATGGGCCAGGGGTTGTTCAGCTCATTTGGCGATGAAGCACTGGTGTGTTAATCTGGAGAGGCCATAAATCAGCTAAACTAACTTCAATCAGCTATTTATACATTTCATCAGTACCTTGGTAAAGTTATGTACATGTATGCATAAAGTTTTTGCACTCACATTGCCAGCAGCCATGTAAATTTATCAGAACAAAAGAAAATATTTAAATAAAACAAGAGTTGAACCTCCACAAGATTAGTTTGGTTCACCAACATTGCTGGCATTTCACTGTTTTGGTACTTACCAATATGGCTGCTGCGATGTCATGCGAAAACTCTCTATACCCTGGTCAGGTGGTGTTATTGATGCCACCTCAGGCATTGCTACACACCACTATGTTCACTGATGATAGCCATTAGAGTTTTTAATACTTTATTCGGAAATATTGACACAGTTACTTTCAACTTGGAGAAATTAATTTTCAAAATACAAGTCTAAGGATTGCAGATTAAATAACTAGTACATTTAGTGATAATATACTTACACTGTCTAATAATGCTATTTTGCAATACAGCTGTAATTCTTCCACCACTCTATTTTTTCTTTCCACATTAAACAAAAAGTGAGCAAACAGTGCAATCAATCGATTGATCGATCGATTAATCAATCAACCAAAGGATAGAAGTCACTCATCTGACCACAAAATCTGCTGGCCCAGGGCTACCGGACACAACTTTGACTTTCATTGCACCTTGTGGATGAATTTAAAATCTGCTCATTGGCATTACATGGACTCATTGCAAGCACAAAAATTTTGATTCTTGATACAATTTCTGGGTGAAATTTAATATGGACAGGGCACCCCAAGATGATATCTTCCAAAGAATTAGTCAAGTTGTGGCTTTAGGAGCTAACGTCACTACTCTTGCTTAGAATTTCTTGTTGGTTATTTACTGGTTACTAAGATGCAAATTAGTTACTAAGAAGCAAATTCTCTATACGCTTTGTTATAATTATAGTTTATAGCTAAAGTGGGAGAAACTGGGAAAATGTTCAGATTAGGATTTACATTGGTGAAACTTCGAAAGCTCCTGTGGATATTAGCTGTCCTTCAACCATGTTTGTAACAAATAGAAAACGGTAAAATAGCCAATCAAATTCGCGGATTCACAATAGACTAACATTGGTACAACTTGTTTTGGCATTTTCTAAAGAGTTTGTCTTAGTACTCTGACTCACAAGAAAGTCAAATGATCTCTTACGCTGTAAAAGTAAGGTGAATAAGGTACTGGCAATAGAAGGAAAATGATCTCTGTTTGGGTTGTGGTAGTGTTTATAACCTTATATACGTTTTTCTGACAAACGGGAAATGTTGTTTTGAGAAGTATGAAGAAAATTCTACTTTGTGAATATGCATTATTAGAAAAGACACACATGTTTCTCAATATTCGTTATCATTTTTTTTCTCTCAAACTTATAGATAATCGCTGATGAAACAAGTGTGAATTGTGTTAGTTTGCTCAGTCCCTGAGTTTGAGTAAAAGCAGACTTTTTTGCATTGGGATACGTAGAATTTTGAGCATGGTTACAATTTCACTTTCCAGTGGCTGTCAACAAAGTTGAAAAATTAATTTTAAGCTATCCATGGCAGTCTAATAACATCTTGAAATATTACTTGAAGATGTTCAATAGTTTTCAAGTGTCATAATAATTTCACTGAGTAAGTAGGGGTGTTCGCTAAGTCGCCTTTTGTTTAACAGAAGGACTCCTAGCTCCGGTATTTCGCCAGTCATGATCTTGCAGGTGGATGCGGTTGTCAATGAATACTTTCAGGCCATTTTTCTCACATTCGTACCCGAAAATCATGTCCTCGAATACTTGAAGTTCAGGTCGATAGTATACCTCCTTTGATTTCAGTGCTGCTAAGTTGAGAAACACAGCAATTCGTGGAGGTGTGCAAACAAATGGATCTTTTATTTTAGCTGCCCCCATAAATCGTTTTGGGCTCATGGCTGCGATGAACAGGTTTCCATCTTTATCTTTTGTGGTCTTAACCAATCTTTCGATACGCTCAAACACAAGGCCAAATTGTCGCCGTCGGTAGTCTGTGTAGTTGCCCTGCCACTTCTTCCTAACCAGATGTTCAGGTGGCTTCTGATCGGGGTAATACTCGTTGAAGCAATCCACGCTGTCATCAATCATCCAGATAAACTGCAGCTCCAAGCGCAGAGCAATTTTCTGGATCCAGTATCGCGGATACCCTGCTCCGATTTCATCGTTTGGGAGACAGATAACAGGAAACTTGTGCCCGCAGTAAGACAAGTACTCTTCAAACTCTGATGGTCTTACCACCAGTACTCTGATGGTGGATTCTTGGGTCACAATATCATGTGTATCTTCGGGCCAATCCAACAAGGCAATCTTGGCGCGTCGGAAAGATGGTATAAAAATCCATCTTTTATCCTTCTTTTCAGTGTTGATTTTTCTAATGCGTTTTCCTTGCTGATCGTCATTGTTAAACCACTGTAATGAGTCGTCAGGCAGATACATCTTTAGCATGTATTCGCAGTCGAGGAACCAGACGCTTCCTTTCGATGGCTGAAGTGGATTTTGTTGAGGTAAAGAAAAAGCCGTAAAGTTTTTATTCTGCTCCTGTTTTCGTTCAGACGGTTTGTCTTCTGGGGCAACCTGGTTGTGCTTTTGAGTTATTTCAAGCACATGTGGGGAAGGCTCCGTAAACACCTCAAGCAATGTTGAATCAGTTAACACATCTTCCAGCTCTTGGCGAATCGATAATCCTCTCATTTCTTTAATAAATTTTGGAAGATCTAAATAGATCTTTTCGAGATCAACCGCTTTTTCACTAGTGAGCCATTTACGTGACACAGTGTACACTGTCGACGCGTCCACGGTGCTCTCCATCGGTTTTTCGAAACTTGGGGTCTTGCCTTTCCACGGATGGTCCTCTAACCATTCTCCGTCTTTCCGCTCTGGCAATTCATTCTTTTTTTCGGTGCCTGTCTTAGACTGATTAGCATCGGGCAACAGTTCTCTTTTTACGTCTTTTGGCAATTTTCCTTTTCTTTGCGATGCAAAGCCACTAGCCCTTTTCTGCTGAGGTGTTTCGCTGCCGTGTGCCATTTCTTGCTCTTCTTCACGTTGCGAAATTGTAAGCCTCGTCAAATCTTCGCTTAAGTCTTCGCTCCTGCTTGTATCGCTTTGATCTGTCTCGGCTTTACTATCGCTTCTGCTGCCTGAAGGCCCTCCGTCTTTCCTTACTGTGCCTGCATCACTTGGCTCACATGGTTCACTTAGATCTTCCTCAACCTCGCTGTCGCTACTCTTGCTCTTACCCCCAGATTCGGCCATTTTGTAATTTTGACTTCTGAGCTAGAAAGCATTTACATTTCTATAACTCATTTGCATTTCCGCTCTCACTGCGTCTTCAGCGTACATGTGCGTAATTCATTCGAGCTATTCTATATTTTGGCACATTCGACAGAGGAAAGTGTTTATGATAGATGTCACAGAAATGACGTCATTTTAAAAGGCCTTTATCACCGTCGTTAAGTAAACTAGCTACACTACGAATTATGCTACGAGTTATATTTCAGAATTTGGGAATGTCAGGAGCAGTTCATTTAAAATCAATTCTCAAGCTTTCTTATGGTTCACTCACTTATCGTATGACGAAGAAAATTACGAGGTTAATCATTAACTTTAGGGCAAATGATGAATTAACAACACAGCCAATCACAGTCGGTAAATCTTATCAATCAGACAATATGTTATGCTACATAGCACTTAAGCATTCTGTTTCATTTTATTTACTGAAAACAGGGCCCTGTTAACAACTTGTACAAACTTTCATCAGGAAAGCTTATATATTTAGACGCATGATAGTGCGGTAAAAACACTCACTGAAAGACAACCGTAGTCACGGAACACTATAACACTTTTAGCTGATTCGCTTGTGAGGACTCTTCCCCGAGGCGATTATTTAACGAGGTATTCTTTTCATAGCAATCCGGTGTTATTAATTCGAATTCAACTGATTGTCTAGCAGAGGTTGATTGTTCAGTGTCTACATGTATGATAAACAAACCGTCACTCGTTCGCTTCACTCAGTCATCCGTTTCGGAAGTTTTCTAACTAGTGAATAAAATGACTGTAGGCTGCACTTTCTCCGAACTACTGTCAATTTATCTCCCCGGGCGTTAATTTACTTTTGGTAGCTTTTGAAGAAGGAGGCGTTTGTTGGGATGGAGCAGACTTTCCTTTTTTCGAAATAACATTTGAGTAAGATAAGAACTTAAATGACCAGCAATGGATACTGGAGTTAGAGTTCATAGTCAGAACACCATTTTCTAGTTTATTCTGTGGCGACCTTTTTCAATATTTCCATGTTTAGACGACAAAGTAAGCTACAGTAATTTACTAGTCTTATCAGTCTATTCGATGTCAATGTTATGAAGTAATATATCAAACTCTGCCCCACAAAAACAAAAACAAAAAACTCCAGTGAAGTACAAACGTGGCAGGGAATCTGGGAAGGAACCATAGGTTAAATCTCCGCAGAATAATCAATAAATGTAAAATGGCAGAGTCTATGCCAGTCTCAAGGAATTGGATTGTAGCTAAAACATTAAAACAGAAGCTAGTAATTGGTTGGTAGAGTGGCAGTTTTTAGTTCCTAAAATCGATGTGTCCTCAGTGAGAACTGTTTAGATGGATTATACCCCTTTGTTTTGCTTCGTGATCATCAGCTTGCAAGGAAGGTAATATAAGATAGGTATACAAAGGAAAATAACCTTAAGAATACTGAAACAAAACTAAGAGATTCAGAGTCCTTTGATTCTGCCACCTCGACACAACTGAGACAAATAGACACAAATAAAATAATTACATGAGTGGAACTCGGTTTTCACTTATCATTAGTCTGGCCCATGGGACACCCTTGCAATAATTGTCAATCCTTTCTTTTCATATAGGACAACAAGACATTGTTTTATGATTGGTAAGAGCTTCCAAGTCGTTCAAGGTCCCACATTCAGAAGACATGCTGGTTTTGATTTTCTTGAAGAGTTCAGTACTTACTGCTGCTCACTCTTATTGTTTCTCTTGCTTTTAACTGATGGACTGCTGCCTCCGGTTTTCTTCCATTTGTGATCATATAAAAGACAATGTAATTTTATTCATCAAATGAGCCAATGGTTGTTCAGCTCATTCGGCAATGAAGCAGGGGGTGTTAATCTGCAAAGGCCACAAATCAGTTAAACTGAACTTCAATCAAGTATTTATGCATTTCATCAGTACCTTGCTATAGTTATGTATATGTATGCATAGAGTTTTTGCACTCACATTGCCAGCAGCCATGCAAATTTATCAGAACAAAAGAAAATGTTTAAATAAAACAAGAGTTGAACCTCCACAAGATTACTTTGGTTCACCAACATTGCTGGCATTTCACTGTTTTGGTACTTACCAATATGGCTGCTGTGGTGTCATGGGAAAACTCTCTATACCCTGGTCAGGTGGTGGTATTGATGCCACCTCAGGCATTGCTACACACACCATGTTCACTGATGATATGATTGTTCTGAAAATAGCCATTAGAGTTTTTAGTACTTTATTCGGAAATATTGACACAGTTACATTCTACTTGGAAAAATTATATTTCAAGATACAAGTTTATGGATTGCAGATTAAATAACTAGTAGATTCAGTGATAATATACTTACACTGTCTAATAATGCTATTTTGCAATACAGCTCTGTACTTCCACCACTCTATTTTTTCTTTCAATATTAAACAAAAAGTGAGCAAACAGTGCAATCAATCGATTGATCGATCAGTTAATCAATCAACCAAAGGATAGAAGCCACTCATCAAACCACAAAATCTGCTGGCCCAGGGCTACTGGACACAACTTTGACTTTCACTGCACCTCGTGGATGAATTTAAAATTTGCTCATTGGCATTACATGGACTCATTGCATAAAAAATTTTGATTCTTGATACAATTTCTCGGTGAAATTAATTTTAATATCGACAGGGCACCCCAAGAAGGTATCTTCCAAAGAATTGGTCAAGTCGTGGCTGTAGGAGCTGTTGTTGGTTGTTTACTGGTTACTAACTAAAGATGAAGAAACTAAGAAGCAAATTCTCTAGATGCACATTGTTATAATAATTATAGTTAATTCACACAGTGGGAGAAACTGGGAAAATGTTCAGTGTAGGGTTTAACATTGGTGCATCTTGTTTCGGCATTTCCTTAAGAGATTGTTGTAGTATTCTGACTTCCAAGAAAGTCAAATAATCTCTTACTCTGTAAAAGTAAGGTGAAAAAGGTACTGGCAATAGATGGAAAATGCAATCTCTCTTTGGGTTGTGGTAGTGTTTATAACCCTATATACGTTTTTCTGACAAACGGGAAATGTTGTTTTGAAAAGTATGAAGAAAATTCTACTTTGTGAATATGCATTATTAGAAAAGACACATATGTTTCTCAATAGTAGTTATTTTTTTTCCTCAAACTTATAGATAATCGCTGATGAAACAAGTGTGAATTGTGTTAGTTTGCTCAGTCCCTGAGATTGAATGACAACAGACTTTTTTGCATTGGGATGTGTAGAATTTTGAGCATGGTTACAATTTCACATTCCGGTGGCTGTCAACAAAATTGAAAATTTAATTTTAAGCTATCCATGGCAGTCTAATAACGATTACCTTACTGATCAGTGATTGTACATCTAAAATACATCTGGAAATATTACTTGAAAATGTTTAATAGTTTTCAAGTGTCATAATAATTTCAGTGAGTAAGTAGGGGTGTTCGCTAAGTCGGCTTTTGTTTAACAGAAGGACTCCTAGCTCCGGTATTTCGCCAGTCATGATCGTGCAGGTGGATGCGGTTATCAATGAATACTTTCAGGCCATTTTTCTCACATTCGTACCCGAAAATCATGTCCTCTAATACTTGAAGTTCAGGTCGATAGTATACCTCCTTTGATTTCAGTGCTGCTAAGTTGAGAAACACAGCAATTCGTGGAGGTTTGCAAACAAATGGATCTTTTATTTTAGTTCCCCCCATAAATCGTTTTGGGCTCATGGCTGCGATGAACAGGTTTCCATCTTTATCTTTTGTGGTCTTAACCAATCTTTCGATACGCTCAAAGACAAGGCCAAATTGTCGCCGTCGGTAGTCTGTGTAGTTGCTGCGCCACTCATTCCCAACCTGATGTTCAGGTGGCTCCTGATCGGGGTAATACTCGTTGAAGCACTCCACACTGTCATCAATCATCCAGATGAACTGCAGCTCTAAGCGCAGAGCAATTTTCTGGATCCAGTATCGCGGATACCCTGCTCCGATTTCATCGTTTGGGAGACAGATAACAGGAAACTTGTGCCCGCAGTATGACACGTACTCTTCAAACTCTGATGGTCTTACCACCAGTACTCTGATGGTGGATTCCTGGGTCACGATATCATGTTTATCTTCGGACCAATCCAACAAGGCAATCTTGGCGCGTCGGAAAGATGGTATAAAAATCCATCTTTTATCCTTCTTTTCAGTGTTGATTTTTCTAATGCGTTTTCCTTGCTGATCGTCAATGTTAAACCACTGTAATGAGTCGTCAGGCAGATGCATCTTTAGCACGTATTCGCAGTCGAGGAACCAAAAGCTATCTTTCGATGGCTGAAGTGGATTTTGTTGAGGTAAAGAAAAAGCCGTGAAATTGTCATTTCCATTCTGCTCCTGTTTTCGTTCAGACGGTTCGTCTTTTAGGGGAACCTGGTTGTGCTTTTGAGTTATTTCAAGCACGTGTGGAGAATAAGGCTCCGTAAACACGTTAAGCAATGTTGAATTTAATACATGTTCCAGCTCTTGGCGAATCGATAATCCTCTCATTTCTTCAATAAATTTTGGAAGCTTTAAATAGATCTCTTCGAGATTAACTTTTTTCTTTTTATTAGTTGATGATTTACATGACACAGTGTACACTTTCGACGCGTACACGGTGCTCTCCATCGGTTCTTCGAAACTTGGGGTCTTGCCTTTCCACTGATGGTCCTCTAACAATTCTCCGTCTTTGCGCTCTAGCAACTCATTCTTTTTTTCGGTGCCTGTCTTAGACTGATTAGCATCTAGCAACAGTTTTCTTTGTACCTTTCCTTTTCTTTGTGATGCAACGCCACTATCCCTTTTCTGCAGAGGTGTTTCGGTGCCTTGTGCCGTTTGTTGCTCTTCTTTACGTTTCGAAGTTGCAATCTGTGCATCATTTTCATCAAGTGTAAGCCTCTCAATATTTAAATCTTCGCAAAAGTTCTTGTTCGTGCCTGCATCGCTTTGATCTGTCTCGGCTTTACTGTTTCTGCCGTCTTCCCTTACTGTGCTTGCATCACTTGTCTCACATGGGTCATTTAGATTGTCCTCAACCTCGCTGTCCTCGGCCATTTTGTAATTTTGACTTTTGCGCTAGAAAGCATTTACATTTCTAGAACTCATTTGGATTTCCGCTCTCACTGCTCAGCTCGGGAGAGATTGTATTGAAACTATTGTTTACCGGAGTGTATTACGTTAAAAGAATTCACCACCGTAATGGTAAATGAGACTGAGTCCGTATCGTGGCGTCTTAAGCGTACATGAGCCTAGATTCAGCCGAGCTAACCATTTACATGTACATTTGGCGGACGAAAGTGTTTATGGTAGATGTCACAGAAATGACGTCATTTTGAAAGGCGTTGATTACCGTCGACCATCTTTGACAGAATCGATCAAATGAGAAATAGAAGTACCCCTGCCCCCAATTCAATGATGTACTCGCGCTTCAACGAAGAGGCGCCATTTTTCCATCATTGAATTGGGGGAGGGGTGGTCTTAATTTTTCATGAAATTTGTCCAAGATTGTAGCTACACTACGAATTTTGCTACGAGTTATATTTCAGAATTTGGGAATGTCAGGAGCAGTTCATTTCAGATCAATTCTGAAGCTTTCTTATGGTTCACTCACTTATTATATGACGAAGAAAATTACGAGGGTAGATGAATTAACAACAGCCAATCACAGTGGGGAAATTTTATCAATCAGACAATATGTTATGCTACATAGCGCACAAAATTGTATTCTAAGTCATTTTATTTACTGAAAACAGTGCACCACAATGGCACAGGGCCCTGTTAACAACTTGTACAAACTTTCATCAGGAAAGATATATTTAGACGTATGATAGTGCGGTAAAAACACTCACTGAAAGAAAATCGTAGTCACGGAACGCCATAACACTTTTAGCTGATTCGCTTGCGAGGACGCTTCCCCGAGGCGATTATTTAACGAGGTATTCTTTTCATAGCAATACGGTGTTATTAATTCGAATTCAAATGACTGTCTAGCTGAGGTTGATTGTTCAGTGTCTGCATGTGTGAAAAACAAACCGTCACTCGTTCGCTTCACTCAGTCATCCGTTTCAGAAGTTATTATTCAATTTATCTCCCCGGGCGCTAATTTTCTTTTGGTAGCTTTTTGAGGAAGGGGGCGCCTGTTGGGATGGGGCGGATTTATTCTTTCTTTGACATAAACATTCCAAAGAGATACAGCACTTACATGTAAATGAACAACAACAGATACTGCAGGTAGAGTTTGACATAGTCACAACACCATTTCTAGTTTATTCCATGGCATTCTTTTTCAATATTTCCACGTTCAGATGAGAAAGTAAGCTACAATAATTCACTTGTCTTATCAGTCTATTCTATGTCTAGTGGAGTAACATCGGGGCAGGGAATCTGGGAAGGAACCATGGGTCAAATCAACACAGAATAATCAATAAATGTAAAATGGCAGAGTTTATTCCAATCCCAAAGAATTGGCTTCTAGCTAAAACATTAAATGCCGAACCTAGCAATTGGTTGGTAGTTCTAAATTGGCAGTTTTAGGTCCCCTAATTGATGTGCCCTCAAAGAGAACTTTTTATTTGGAACATTTCCTTTTGTTTTGCATTGTGATCATCAGCTCATAAGGAAGGTAAAAGAAGACAGGTGTGCAAAGGAAAGAAACCCTAAAAATATTGAAACATTCTGCAACTAAAAAATGCAGAGTGCTTCGATGCAGAGTGCTTCGATTCTGCCACCTCGACACAAGATAAATAGAAACAACTAAATAACTACATTGATTTAGTGTCAGTGGAATTGACTCTGATGCTAACTGGATACAGTAAATGAACGAGCATAAGTCTAGAGTAGACACGTCCATGGGATTTCCTTGCAATAATTGTCAATCCTTTCTTCTCATGTACGACAACAAAACATTGTTTAAGATTGTTAAGAGTTTCTAAGTCTTTCAAGGGCCCACATTCATTAGACATGATTGGTTTTGTTTCCTTGAACTATTCAGTAGTTACTGCTGCTCACTGTTAGTAATAGATGGGCTGCTGGCTCCGATGTCCTTCCATTCGTGGTCATATAAAAGAAAGCGGTTATCCCTGTAAACTTTTAAACCCCTCTGCTCGCATTCATATTCAAATATGATGTCTTCAAGTGTTTTAAGCTCTGGTCGATAGTAAACACTCTTTTCCGACAGTGCTGTGAGGTTTAGGTAAACAGCACATTTTGGGGGCTCGCACACGAATGGTGTTTTCAGTGGAAGGCTCACGTCAAATCGCCTTAGACTCATAGCTGCGATACGGTTTTCATCATCATCGGCTTCTTTGACCAAGAGTTCAATACGCTGGAACGTAAGGCCGAATTCTTGTCCTCTGTATTCTGAGTAGGAACCCGGTTCAGGTGGCTCCTGATCAGGATACTCGTAGAAGCACTCCACGCTGTCATCAATCATCCAGATAAACTGCAGTTTCAAGCGCAGAGCAATTTTCTGAATCCAG
>Ga0126343_10000602_pt1 | contig 14437 bp, 7 predicted proteins | sample Cyp2metagenome_FD_92531 | JGI IMG/M metagenome (GOLD analysis project Ga0126343, IMG submission 92531) | Coral microbial communities from Lord Howe Island, Old Settlement Bay, Australia - Cyphastrea 2 metagenome | ecosystem: Host-associated > Invertebrates > Cnidaria > Coral ... | reverse complement strand
CACACGCCGCTGGACTGCTTCAATTGAATCAATCTGTTCTTGTCTGTATGGATCCCACACAGCAGTAGCATACTCCAAATTTGGTCTCACAATGGTTACATAAGCTGAACGCTTTGTTCTTTCCGAACAAGGGTAAAGGTTGCGTCTTACAAAACCAAGTGACTTATTTGCTTTGGCCACAATATTTTCCACATGAGAATTCCATCTTAGATCGTTAGCTAACATAACTCCCAGATAAGGATGGTTCTTCACAGGAGACAGCTTTTTCGGAGCGGATTTTCAAGTAGGGGGGCTAATGCGAACGCTCTAGCGTGAGCCAACTAGGGAGGTCCGGGGACCTGCTCCCCCGGGAAAATTTGAAATTGAAGTCTTCTGAAATGACTAGAAATGGATCTAAAACTGCCAAAACTGAAGTTTAAAATTTTTTATTCTTATAAAACAGCGAGTAACAAACTGGCCTTCCCGTTTGACCAAATTTGCACGCAGGTCCAAAAAAGAAGACTTCAACTAAACAAAAAGAACGATCATATATATGACATGTAATGCACCGACATAGTAGTAGGCTTTCATTTCACCATGAGTTAAATAAAGCATCGAAAGCCTAAACTAATCTTCAAAAGAGTACTGTTCAGCTTTGGGGAAAAAGTCGGAAATTTTCGACCTTTTCTTCTTGACAAGACCAGTAGCTTGTGAGGAGCCAGCTTCCTTGTTCGTGTTACCATAAATCATACGCGCTTTTTTGTTCGTTATAACAGCAGGGTTGAATGATCCAGGATGAGCGAAGCTGTACTTAATTCTCCGTTTCAGATATATACTGCGATAAACAGCTCTGATTAAAAAAAAAAAGACACGTTCTGCAAAACCCCATTCAAGCTTATCCAGTGATGAAATTTCAACTTCGTACTCAACTATAAATTAAACCACTGGCGTCGAGAAACAACGATCCAAGAACGAGTGAAAGAAGAAACAAGACTAAATTGGATCGAAATGGACAAATCAGAATAAGGTTGCGTTTCCTGAGAGGTCCGCATATTTCACATACAATAATGTAATGTACTTTTTTGTAAAAGACAGACCTGGTTTACTAAAATAAAATAAAAAAATAGTGATTTAATCAGCCGAAAAAGTGGGGGGGCTAAAGCCCCCCCCCCCCGCCCCATCCCCTTTGCGGTCCCTGCATTAGTCACACAATTGGCGATCGTCTCGTGTGCCACTTTTTTGGTTCCGTACCGCGTTTTGACGTCATCTGAACAGAAAGGCGATTCTCTAGTAAAAGAATCCGCCAGAGATATTAACAACGTAGTGAAAAGAGGGGGTCACCTTGTTTGTTTTCATGCCACAATGCAGACAAATACGGTTGTCCAGGTAACTTTTGGTTATCTCCGTGCGCAACAAATAAGTTCCAATTTTTTTTCAATGCAGCGTGTTGCATCACACGGAGTTTGACTTTCAGTTTGATTGTTTATTCATTCAAGTCCCAGCTGAAAAAAATGTCTTCAAACACCCTGCATTTTTTATCTTTTAAAGTGCCACGATGATAAAAAAAACCCTTTTTTAAAGTGCCGCAATGATAAAAAAAAAACCTTTGCTATTTTCCTTCAGGTTTTGAAAGCGTGTTGGCTTAACACCTAACTTGCAAAGTTTTGAGCTTTGAGTTTTATCCAAAGGCTGTTTATTTTGAGTGTAAGTTTTGGATTTCACGGTCGCCATTACTCAAGTTCAAAACTGACCGATTAGAACTCAGGTTGGATCCAGAGAAAATAACGTTATTTGCTCACTAGCTTAAAATTTCAGCCTGTAAAAGGCAATTCATTATACATGCAAAACACGGGTTTAAAAGTCTGAAAGCCCAAAACGAAATAAGAAACTTCCAGTTAAAAGAAACAGGCGTATTTTTCAAAATTAGAACTTAAAACTTGGGTCAGTTAGTATTTAGTTAACATAGTTTTGAAAATAATTGTTTTTTGGTCGTAGTGGCACTTCAAAGGAACATAATTTGGACATGCGCTGTTGGGGCCGTTTGTCTTCCTATGCAGTATTTATTTTATTTGCCAAAAAATAGCCATCGATTTCCGCTAATGTTTTTCTCGGTTATTGAAGATATTGTCCTCATCGAAATTTTGAAATAAAAAGTAAGAGTCACCGTGCTCGTTTTAGAGAAAGGAGCATTTATTTCGCTTTCGAGCTTAGTTTGAGGGGAATCTCTTACGTTTTGTTGGAAATGGACTGGCTTTAGGAGGATGCAAGTACAAATATATATGAAAACTTCACGACATACTCAGTCAGCAAAAATAACCTAGCACAATATTTGTTCTAAACTAACCAATACCCTCACGAAATATTCTCACGTATTTCTCAAATAGAATTTAAAGTTCTCCCACACTATTTCGCAGGATTCACTTTCTGTTAGAAATTTGTGGTATAGTTATTAGTGGTACGTAATGATCGCTACGACAATCAAGGAAACGGATACTGAGAGGGAGTGAGGCTCCGTCGGGACCATCGAGGCGCAGACCACGGAGAGCCCTGTTCACACTGCATACAGTTCCACGGGGTGTAAGCTGAGGTTTCCTAACGTGTCAATTTTTTTTCCTTTATGAGCCATTTTTTGTTAAGTAATTTGATTTCCTATCTCAAGCCAGTCATTCTGATCAGTGTATTATCAGAGATATTTTCTGTACAGATATTCGTGTCTGTCATATTCTAGAGTAGACAATATACGTACTATGGAAAACTAACTTAAGAGTAAAATACATTTTAATCAAGAATACTGATGTCTTGTTATCAGGGTCTACCAAGTAAGCGGTAGCTGTATGACCCTGTATGGCTGAACTGACTATTAACACTTCCATTACTCAAGGTTTACTAAATCTCAGCAGTGAAAATTTGGAAGTTTTTAAGAAACACTTTACTCCTTTTCAAGGTCGAGTTCGAGTTTTCGAAATATTGCCGCCTCGGTCTTTGGGAAAAAACATAGTTTACCTCTCTCTATTAGTTTTAAAGTTTTAGCACACTCAACAAGAAACGCCAAGGAAATTATCTTTATTAGCATAATAAATTTTGGATTAAGTACACAATCAGCAAAAATACCTCGTTTAATGAGATTATAAAACACGTACTGAAAAACCATGTTCTATTGTTTTGAGCACATGCGCATGCCAATCAATATCAAAATAACGTGTTTATTCCAAAGAAAGAAAAGCGCTTTTATTCCAGTTTTAAATAAATGTGTTTCGACAGTAACGTATATTGTCATCGTCAGTTACAGCTGAAGGGCGAATTTGAATATACAAGTAGATATATAAGTTTTGCACAATTATAGGTGCTATGTAGAATAACTTATTTTTTTCAGTGTTCTTTTGCTTCAGTTCTATGTATTTTATTCGTGCTATGAAAGATTTATCAGTAGCGTGCTGCTAACAAGACTTCTTTCGTGTATTCGTCGTTAGTTCTGCAGACTAGAAAATTGACATCAATGAAATGATTTTCACCTCGTTATTTCTGTTAAATTACCACAAATAATAACTCTGGAGCGATAAAAGTTCAGTAAACAGACACGCCTTCTTTCTTTTGCTACAGAAATCAAAAACTATGTAACTTAATTATGTTATCTTCGTATGACCATATATCCAAACATGAGACAAATCGGACCGCCGAATAAGCTTAATTTAACCACGGTACAATATTGTTCCCAAGGTCTTCGCTCAAGTAGGCGCAGATAGTCACTGAGGGCCTGGCTCCCTTGTTTCCAATTAATCAAATCCACTGTTTCCAAAAATATTTGTCAAAGTCCTCTTTCTTAGTAGAGATATTCCTAGTAAATCCAAACACGCGTTACCTCTGTCATACGTTAATTAGCCTGAGTCTTTTTCCTGGTTTTTGGACTTTTTTAGCCGGCATTTAGGAGATTCCCGTTTGGCTTTTATCGACTGCAGACGAACAAACTTATTGTCGTTGTTTTCTGGAATCTCAGCGCAACTAGTACTCTGGGAAAAGGTTGAACGCCGGCGTAGTGATGGATTCGTTTGGAGCGAAACGCGAAACAGCTTGGCATACACAGCTTTAAAGCGCTTATTTCGGAAGGCGAACAGAAAGGGATTTAGCGCCGAGTTAAGGTAGCCAAGCATCAACAACAAGACGTAAACTTTGAAAGGAAATTCTTCCCAATTATCGCCGTCAAGATTCGAGACGATGCTGAAAATAGAATACGGTATCCAGCAGATGAAGAAGGCCATCACAAACATCGCAGTCGTTTTGGCCGCTTTGACGTTTTTCAAATACCGCTTGTTATCTTCTTTGGAAGGTTTTTTGGTCGAGAGACCACTTGTCTTGGTGAACTTGTGATGCTTTCGAGCAATGAGATATATCAGGATGTAAAATAGGCACGTGATTAACAGCGGAAAGATCCAATTTAAGGCGGTACTGACCGCCGTGTATTCCTTTGTGAACGGTAACATACAGCTGCCCTTGTATATCGGCTCTTCGCCTTCTTCTAACCATCCCATGCCAAGAAAGGCCCAGAAGATACTGTAAAGCCAGAGAATTAAGATCACGATTAACGCCCTGTTGGGAGTCAAGAATTGCGAACGCCGAAACCGACCAAGAGGGTCGCTGAGGGTCTTGTAGCGATCCACGCTGATGGCCAACAGGGTCAAAATCGAAGTGGGCACAGCGATGAGATACACCATAGTCCACGTGATGCACATGGCTTTTCCGTGTTTCCAAACTCCGTTCAGAAAAAGTCCCTCTATGTCAAATGGAACGGCCAGCGAGACGGTGAGAAGATCTGACACAGCCAGCGACAAAAGCAACAGGTTTGTTGGATTGTGGCGGAGGTTTCTATTGGCGAGTATAGCGTAACAAACCAAAAGGTTTCCAACGATTGCTACTGCCACGATCAATATGTAACAAGTGGCTACTGGATACACGAAGGTGGGCTCGAAACCGAACAAGGGTTCTTCCTCAATGGAGTGATTCGCTGTGGTGTTGTTCATCTTGTTATTCCGGGGCTGTTCCGCCTTCCAAACTTCCTTTTGACCTTTCAAGAAAACAAATACATCTGCTTTCCGGTGTTCCAGTGAATCTCGCTTGGTTTCAGCGTTTCTCAATTAATCTTTACCTCCCACTGCAAGTTGTAAATGAGTGACTGAACAGAAACAACAAGTTTTCTTATGCACTCATGCTTTCCCGTATTTATACTGAGCGTTTCAAATGAATTATAAATACAAAGGGCGCCAACTAGCTGGGAAGTAAAATATCAGCAATATTAGCTTGGATGACGAAGGCTTAATTTAATATCAGGTACTTGAATTTTTGGCGGTGTTTTATGATCCTCAATATCACTATACAAAATGAATCACTGTGGTTGATTTTTAAGCAAAAGTGCAATTCCAGGGAGGTTTGTTTCTTCTTGTAAAATGGTTTTAATTTAATTTTCAAGTACCTCTGAAGTAAATACGTCAGTGTGAGTTAGAATGGTTAGAAGTCAGCAGCGCTCGAATAGTTTTTTTTTAGAGCACAATTAACATAAGAAAGATCTGAAACTAATATCGCACCTTCTTGTCAAGTTGAATATTAGCAGACGTGTTACGTGACAAGGTGAAAATTTGGAGAGCAACTGTTTGGATTGGGTGAAATGTGTCACATGATATAATGAGGCGAAAAAATCGAGCTTGTCTTCAAATCTCTCTGTATTACTGGCTAGCTATTTTTAAATTATGTTTTTCCCATGGTAAAGAAGTGCTTTGGAATGTAATGTTGGCATTCGGGAGCTATATCGACAAAAACAAAGTTAAAAATGCCTTTTTTGTTTCTTTATGATTGAAAGAGAGAGAGAGAAAAGGGAAACAGTGACGCACTTTGGATAACTGCTATCTAGGTGCACTTCTGCTGTGATGCTTAGTAATTTTTTTCATTCGGTGCGCAAATGTGATAAAAGTTTCTGAATACATATGATTTTTCAGAAACTTTCTTTAACAAGGAAACGATGGAGGAAAGCGAGAAAAACGGAAGCAGAACTACGAACTCATCAAGATATGTGTATATAGTAGTCTTCGCCGGACGGTTGTATTTGACGTTGAAACTCAGAAGATTTATTACCGAAATGAAGAAGGATATAATTGGAAAACTCTCCATGCTAAATCAATTATGTGTGAACTACCACACAGTGGTAACACAGGTCTTTCGTATAACAACGAACAACTGAATGAATAATTGTTTTGTAACGGACCAGTCAAACAATCGAAGATCTGAAATACTATATGAAGATCTTCAAGATTTTTATGTATCTGTTCTGAACGTTCAACTTTACGTTACTGGTGAACAGTCTTTGTTGGAGACCCTCAAGAAGGGAATTTTCGTAAAAGTTATGGCCAATTAACATAAAAGTTAATATCGCACTTCAATCGCGTCGAAGTTAATTCATTTCCTTCAAAACTCTTGGAGGTAGCTGCTTGACAACATTCTCCATCACTTATACTTTGACAGATCAATACAACCCCACTTGATCAAATGATGTTACAAAATTGTTATCATACAAGTGATCAATCATTGATAAATAAGTAGCGGTCGACTTCATTGTACAAAAGGGTTACCACTGCAATGATACGACCAGTTAAAAACACTCTTAATTTTAGCTCTAAGTGGTTTCAATTTTAGCTTCAGTGACTATAATTTTATACTTGTTAAAATGCCCTTAAGTTTAATTTAAGTGCTTATCATCTGTGGCACAATAAGCTACCATAGCAACTGAGATACAATCTGCTAAAACCCTTAATTTCAGCTTCAGCGCTTGTAATTTATTATCATCATCATCATCATCATCATTATTATTGTTATTATTATTGTATCGTTGCTATGGTTATCTGTTATGCAATGAAGATGACCACTACATGTTTAACAAGATTAAGCATTTGTGTTAAGCAGTCAAACCTAACATTTAGGGCTTTTTAACAGGCTTTATCGTTGCTATCGTAACCCTTGTGTAGCATGAAGACGACTACTACTTATTTAACAATCGAATTGTGATATCAATCAAAATATACAACTCTATGCAAAGTTGAAAAAAAATTGTATAAGGTTAAGAGCCACCTTAAATTTTCGAAACGGTTCAAAAACCCCACCCTCAGATCCCTACCGAATGATGAAATTTTGTCATAAGATGATATTAACGTGTTCATCGATAACAAAGTGTTTTTGAACTATTAGCTCTTAAAGCTATAATTATCGGTGTTTTTAACTGATAATGTCGTTGCTTTGGTAACCCATTATTCCAAATACATGACCGCAACTTGTTTACCGATGATTTGTATAATAAGAATATTGTAAAATCACCTGATAATGTGTGTTAGTATTGATTCTTCAAAATATAACCTCTGGAAAGTCAATGGAAACTGTTGTCAGCCACCTTACACCAGCGTAATACTCTCAGAAATAGCAAAGTACGGTACGTTAATGTTTTTTCCTCACTCAGAGTTGAAAGTGTTCGAGTCAAGATTCCAGCAGCAGCGACGTGTGATGAGGCCTCGTAATGTTTTTGTTCTTAACACCTTCGCTCCTCTACGGAGTAAAGGGCATCACAAGTTCTCCTTCACCTCTCTTTATTCTAGCCTTTTGAGTTCCATTTCCTGCCATCGCGACCCTATCTATCTTTCGTAGTTCTTGTTCGGTTGACCTAGCAGTTGTTTTAGGCCTTCCTCTTATTTGTCTTTGCTCCTTGCCTGCCGATTACGGCTGAATCATTTCCACTTTTCCTTCCTATTTGAATTAGCATCCTCTGTTCGTGTATTTTCTTCCAAAGATCTTCTTAGTGATGACGAGGCTAAACCTTTGCCTCTGAAGTTTTTTGTCATTCAAATTTATGCTCCCGGAAACATCGACTGACGGTCTTAAAATTTATTTCAAAAATTCTAACTTTGTTCGTCAGGAATATCTCGTTAGACTAATCTACTCACAGGTCTGATTTACCGTTCTGGCATTGCCAATCCCTCCCTTTACATCCTGTTCGGTTCCTCCAACCAAAGCTATCACGTTACCCAGCAGACATCTTCTATGGCCTCGTTGTTTAGCTTGATTGGGTTCTTCCTTTTCGCTTTTCATGTGCAGTGACTTTTTTGTGCCTCTTTTGATGGTGAGAATTCTCAGTCATTTCCCGGCGAGGTTGTGGCCAGCGCATGAATTTTATCCTGAGGGAAATGATGGCGATATCATCAGCAAAATCCAGATCTTGTTGTTGAGAGAAAAGGGTCCATTGGATTTTTGTTCTAGAGCCCTGACGGATTGAACTTCAGTCTTCTCAGAAAAAGCAGTTTAAGTACTTAGCTGTGTGTTTCCCTAATCTGAAAGTTACAATACGTTTTCTCTATGATGGTGATGAATTTCTCTGGAGTGGTCAGAATCTGTCTGTGGCGGCCGGTTCATCAATTTCAGAAAGCTGCTTACACGAGCTGAAGCCAATGATTACTCTCGGCTATTGTCTGTGCAAGATGATTACTCAGGAGTTCTCGCAGCTTACTGGATAGATCACCCGCCCGGTGTTTGGGATGTCATGAGTTCGATTCCTGTCGGGATCTCTGAATTTTTAGCTCGTGTCATGTTGATATAATTCACCTGTTGTCATAACAACTCTTTCGGTTCCAGTCTCTCTCTGTCTTTATGGGGTCTTACTTGGAACAGACATAGTACTCATATTGTCTCAACTCCAATGATTAGACTGGTTGGTGTAGATGGTTCTTGGTTTAAGATAAAAACTGGGAATTTTAGTTTTATTAAGACAGCACCAGCGTTGTCATGGCAACAGCACTAAGAGTGTCATTCCGTGCCTTTTGTGATGTACATTTATGGCGCCAAGTTTCAAGTACACTGCTTCGATATTTCCAGGGATATCATTTATTCAGTATTTTCCACTTTTTAGTTGCAAACAATATGACGTCATCACTGATCCAATTTGCATAACGGAAAAACGTCAATATCTCTAAAACGAAAAAAAGATAGTTCAAAACGCCATTCTTCCATATTTTGGAAAGCTTGTCACATACTTTTTGAATACTAAAGTGTTCTTCAAATTGTTGGAGCTTTGGTGACTACAGGCTGCAATTTGTATCGTATTGTGAATCTATATAATACAGTAAAAACAGATTGTAAGAACCTTGGTTTTTGCCAGTTAGCATGCATAGGTTCTAACTTATTTAAATGGTTTTTACTGTAAAATAAGGCTACTTAGTATCTTAATCACTATCAGGTTCTTCATTTTTGTTTAAGAACAACTTGTACTCATGGGTACAACCTTTACATTAAATCAGTAACAGTACAGTACTGTGGTCTGATAACACTGCCAGTGTTCTGGCCAGCTCATGGTGCCTTTTTCAGTATCGCATGTGATATACTGTATTATATTTTTAAAAACATACTACTAACTCTAAAATTCAAAAAAAACTTTGTCAACAAGCTAACTTTTGATCGAGGTATTTTTCTCCTTGACGTACAATATCGCGCAAGAATACAATAGTACAATAAGGAACACAACACTATTATATATCACAAATACTTAGTTCGATTCGGGTAAAACCATTTCTAAAATCAGTAAAACTTTCTTTGTTCTGTAGAAATATGGGTCGTAAAAATTAAACTTGAAATGTGAGCCAGATTAGTTTAAAAATAGCTATCAGTAATGCTTTGTCTCTGTTTGTTATTTGTGGGGTCATGTTTACCCAATAAGTGTTTGAGACCTGTTGTCATTGGAATTGAAATCAGTGGCTTATCTAGGGGAGGGGTCCAGGGGGCCTGCCCCCCTTATTTTGGGTAAAAAAAAAACGAAGCAAGGAAGAAAAACCGGCAGGGCAAGCAAGAACTCCCCCCCTTCTTAGCTCAAGGTCTGGATCCGCCACTGGAAATATCCACTCCAATGAAAGCTACAGTGGAATCCCGATTTCTTAGTCGAACCCTCAATTTTTCGAACCTCCCGATACCTCGAATCAAGAGTAGTTTCCCCTCCTGAGACGAACACCGTAATTTTATCCCCGATTTCTCGAACGCTCCGGTTTTTCGAGCCAATTTTCGTTTCCCTTGGAGGTTCGTAAAAATCGGGATTCCACTGTATAGTAATGAAGTTGTTAATTTATAGGAAGGCGTGATCTGACAGGCAGACGTATAGCAGGTCGCTTTTTCTTCATGGCATTCAAAGGATCAGTAATGATAATGAATTCGTTTTCTCTCTTTCCAAGACCCCAAGTGCACTCAGATTTCTTGATCCATGTTAAAACGTGTGGTCTCTGGATCATGCCTGCTCAGACGATGATCTTCTTAAGCGACGTCAAAGCTTTGTTAAAATTGTTTGGCTCTTTCTGTTTTTTTTTTTACGATAGGTCCGCACTGCGTCATGAGAGTCTTTGGCGGCTTCCCTATTTTTATCACAGTTTCAATTCCTTCAACAACCAGTATCAGGTATTTTGATGATAAACACACAAGAAAAAAATACCCTTGCAATCCCGTTAATTAACAGTCAAGTCATTAGAGACGGATCATTACTAAACAGCTAACTTTAAACAGACCTGTCTTTTTCTTTTACATGGGAACAGAAAGAAAACGCTTCATTAAAAATTACTTCCGAATTGAATACAGAGCGCTTCTAATATTTGCTTCACAAGGCAGACTCCGATATGCCTGCCGATATAAGTTCTTGGGAAAAAAATAACTCTTCGATCGGCAATGCGCTTATCAGCGAAAATTATCGGGTTTTAAAAGTAAATCCGTCACGTTTACGTATTCTTGTTGTATTTAGATCAGTAACGAAAACGTAATTACGTGGACTAGACTAACACCTCCTTTCGACCAGAGCACAAACAACTTTGTGGGCAGTTATTAATGAAGTTTGATTTAAAATTGTTTTGCGCATAACAGTTTCTAAATGAAGCTTGCATGGGTTAAGGATTCCAACAATTTAATGAAATCCAAAGACCGAAGGTTTTCACCCTAAGGTGTCGTGGAAACTTTCGAAATTTTCCCTCATTTTCGAATCAAATCAGTTGCCGTGAATAGAAACGCTTGGTTAGAGTAAATGGGTGTCAATGCAAAAGTTTTGACATATAATATAGCCAGCTTGTGGAAAATGTTTCGAATACCGGAAGAATAAAATAAATAGCCGAAATACTTCACGTTGCTTCTTATTTAAACGCAACGTTTTATTCACTTTAGCAACGCGTCAAAATTTGAGAAAACTTTCAGTTCTTAAGCTTAACCAGGTAATAACGATGAGGTCAGTAGTATAAAAGTGCAGACACTGTTTATGTTGTGTTTCAAATCAAGGGCTCAGATGATTGATCGAATGCGATATTGATTTATCATGGAAAATAGATTGACTCATGTAAGACGTAATAAGCTCAGTTTGTCGATTGACGAGGCCAGTAAAGCGATCGCTTCAGTTTTTAGCTCTTATTCCCGCCAAGAAACAGACCAGGGGACCAGGGGAGTTTGCAGTAAGGAACAGCAACAAGGAACAACGGAACAAGGAACCAGGAACAGTTGCGAAGACGGATTAGAGATGAGCAACACGTCGGCACCAAATGCGAGCGAACCATCAGAACCAATGTATTCGTTCCCTGCTGCCTTCAAGTATCCTGTCTTGACATGTTACGTATTAATCATTGCAGTGGCAATCATTGGAAACTTAATCGTTTGTTGCACAATCCTGGTTGACAGGAATCTTCGAAACAACCCAACAACCCTCTTTCTTCTGTCGTTGGCTTTCTCGGATTTAGTGACGGCGACAGTCGTTGCGCCGTTTGACCTAGAAATGTTTTTCCTACGAGTGGTCTGGCTGCATGGAGAAATGATGTGCAAAATATGGAGCACTGTTTTTCTGATCACTGTACCCACCTCGATTTTGACCCTTTTGGTTGTTAGCGTCGATCGCTATAAGAGCCTCAGCGACCCACTCAATAGGTTTCGTCGAACGAGGTTCATGACTCGAAAAAAGGCTCTAATAGTTATTTTCTTCATATGGACTTATAGCGTTGTGTTTGCTTCCCTTCCCCTCATGGGCTGGCGAAATCACCCGGGCAAATCAGTTATTTATGCAGGCATTTGTTGGTTTCCTTACACACAAGTTTATTCAACGCTGTCATGTTTTCTGAACTTTATGTTGCCTTTACTCATCACCTGTGGAATTTACACGAAGATTTATCACATCGCGCAGAACCGCAGCAAGAACGTCACCGCCGTTCGACGATGCGAGTGCGGAAAACTAACATTTTCACAAGAAATTAATCGTTATTTAGGAAACCTTAAAGCAGCAAAGACTATCTCAATGTTTGTTGGGGTGTTCTTTTTCTGCTGGGTCCCGTATTCCTCGTATATAATTATCATCAGCTTATGTGAATCGTGTAATGGCATAATACCAATTGAAGTTTATCCTTTCCTGCTGATGTTGGGCTACTTGAACTCGGCCCTAAATCCTTTTCTTTTCGCGTTCCGAAGCAAGAACTTTAAAGACATTTACTCCAGGATGAAGACTTCTGTCGTTCCCAAGATATGGCCGAGACGGAAGTCTCGGAGGGCTTCTACGATATCAGAACTCACTTTCACGTCTGAGATTCCAGATGCAATGGACGATGGCATTTGGCTTCAGTCAATAAAGCTGCAGCAGCCTAGTGGATTAGCAGGTGTCCAAGATGCCAGGCTGTAGAACATTTAAAAAATCCAGTTGCCGGATCATTTTTTTCCACCGTCGCATGCATTATTGATTGTAAATACTTCATAGTTAAAAGCCCAATATTACGTAGTAAGGAACTGGGACATCGAGCTATTCAAATGTGTCACTCTTTCAATCAGACTAGGAACTTCTCAGACTCATTAATAATTCATCAAGTTTAAACAAAGAGAATCATGCCGGTGACAGTGATTGGATATCTTATTTTAGTAAGCATAGACTTTACGATTTTATTTCTCCGTTTTATTCTTAGTTTTACTTTCGATTGAGAAAATGAATCAAACACAAAAGACAGCGTTTGACCACATTTTTCAAACACTGTGAAGTTTGTCAAGCATGAAAAACCCCGCTACGCTCGCTACGCTTCGAATTTTCAACTCTTTTCTCGGTGTTTGGAAATGTGGTCAAACGCGGTCTTCCGTGTTTGATATCGGCCGTTATCTACCAGTGTACTGCCGGTAGAAAATGCAAATGACAATGATATGGTAAATATAATTTTAAACATGACCTTTCAATTTCATTTTCCTTTTCAATATCAGCTAAAACTGCGGCTGTTACATATTTTTAACTCGAGGGATTTTAAGCATGCAGTGAAGGCGTTTTCTGCATGTTCGCGAGTTATCGGTATTTGCTCGTGATCGAGTGGACTCATAACCTGCGATTAGGCGTCCCTTTTTTTTCGCGGCGGGAAAAAAGTGACGCCTGATCGCAGGTTAGTGGACTCGCCGTCATGTTGATTAGGAAAAGCGGGCGAGATACTGACCAGCTCCTGCTCACTAGGACGCCTTTCTGTCTCTCCCCAAGCCTCTTCCGAGTTTACTCTATCAAAATGCACTCGCTTGCCAAAATACGCCTGCATTGCATTGCGAATTGCAGGCTAACCCTTCGTCCTTACCCATGCAAGAAATAACCTATTTTTGGACTTTTGTGTTGTTAACTTTCTTATTGGTTCTCGAACTCCTATATTTGTTTGGTGTTTCTTTGTTCACATTTATTGGGGTAACCTAGGTTTCGCCATTCCAGAAATAACACTGACTCGGTACTTCTACCATCAACTTTATTTTAAGTCGCAAAAGGACCCAACAAGGGGGAATATTTATTTACACGTTAATACTCTTAGCAAGTATTAATACCCATTAGTTAAATAATTACAATGCAGCAGTTCTTACACGAGGTAAACAATATTTTTCGACATCGCAAAATGAATATATGAGCTTGGAACTGAAAAGTTAAAGTACAACGGCCCATCAAAATCTAGAGTTAAAAATTCTAGCGCTTTTGAGCATATTACAACTTAAGATTATGAATGAAATATATATCTACAAAAAGAAACAAAAGTAGTGAAAATCTAACTTCCGATTGGAAATATGGTGTTTCCGACCAGTTAAAGAAACACGAGGGAAAATCTGAACGAGAACGAGAGACAACGAGATGCACTATGGGAACAAGAGCCGACAGGCGACTGTTTCCACAGTATTGTCGGGTGTCACTAATCCAACCATTATCCTGTCCATTTACCTAGAGAGGTTACCTATTATGTGAAAAGGTTACCTGAATACTGTTCATACATAGAGCGATATTCATGTTTCATGCATGCTGGTCAAGCCTCAAAAATGTTTTCGTGACTGTAAATATTTTATGATACCTGAATGAATGACGGCTGCTGATCTTGACTAGAGATATACCTTGTATGTGACATCCCTTAAAATTCGGCACATGATAAGCCCATAGCTT
>Ga0126343_10000601_pt1 | contig 14450 bp, 19 predicted proteins | sample Cyp2metagenome_FD_92531 | JGI IMG/M metagenome (GOLD analysis project Ga0126343, IMG submission 92531) | Coral microbial communities from Lord Howe Island, Old Settlement Bay, Australia - Cyphastrea 2 metagenome | ecosystem: Host-associated > Invertebrates > Cnidaria > Coral ... | reverse complement strand
TGGTTCTGGTCCTGGTATATTTTTGTACAAACTCTATACAGGGTGACTTTGCTTGGTTTCGGGAGCATTGGGAATATGCCATCGCCATGTTTCATAACATCCTAAATGCACAACTTCTTTTAAGGGGCCGGTAAGGTACATCACGTGTAAAATATATTCTTGGACCATACTTTCCTGAATGGACTTTCTCGGCATATTTTGAAAAATTGTTTCGCAACAACATGTTGGACGCCAATTTTACATGTTTCACCATACTCAACGCAGGTCAAGCAGCTGTTTCAGACACCATGATAATGTTCTTGTCCGCCTGAATCGCCCAGCGCATTTCCATCTGACAGAATTTGCTCTGCGTCACTCCGGCAGTCAAAAACCTCACGGATGGATGGTGATTTCTTGAAGGATCTCTATGGTTAGATACCCTTCGGTGTCATCAAAAGTGGCTGGCTGGAAAATCCCCGAACTAGCCATGGCAGTTTATAGCTGGGAAAATCATCGATAAATGGTGGATTGTCAATGGCCGCGCCTAGTTACCCGCGGGTATATAGGCTAATTTTGAATAGGTAAATCCTATATAAAAAAATGTCCAAAGCATGCAAAAGCTAGGTTAGTTTACTGGATCGTAATTCCCATGAGAAGTATTTGGGGGATCGTCCCATAAAGGAGCGACTTGCTGCTAGAAAAGTGATCTGGATCTGTGGATCGAAACGAGGTCGCTATGGCGCTCCAAATCTATATGGGATTTTACTGTTGTGGATGAACATCCATTTAAGAATTACCAGCTACTTTGATGTGAACTACGAGCTCCCAGGGTCTTAGGCCATAGTCATAGAAGCCCAAATTGATAATCCAATTTCTGACTTACTCAAAGCAGTTGGATGCCTGGTTTCCGGGAATCTAAGCTAAATCTGCCATTCAAATATATATACCCTAAGCATCCAAACCCTAAGAATTTGACGGGTTCATTATGATACCTTGGGTTTACCCATGACATGGACTTAAACATCGGGTTTGCTATATAAACCCTGGGTTTACCTTTAATTAATTCGAACCCAGTGCCCTGCTGGCCCCACAGGTGTTGGAATCTTGTGGCTCTTGGCTTCAAAGCTCCGTGTTGGGGTGCTCACGGAGCATAATTAGGAACTTAGGTAGCAAATATGCGGGTTTGATCAGGACATCTTCTATAGATAATAGATGATAATAACCATAAGTATATAGTTCCATTAACTAAAGACTTATTGTACCTTTCCCAGCCAAGGAAGAAGGCTGGCCACATCACAGCACGCATAGTAAACACATGTTGATCGAATCATCTTTCATGTAAATGGGAAACCCAATTAAATCATGCATTTGTATATATATCTCAGACTCAGGCGCCGGATGATCAAACCAGTATAGATGTATATATTCAAAAGGTAGTGCCTGAGCCTGAGATATAAATAAACCACCACCACCACGCATTGGCCACGCGTGGACCCGTGCAGCAATGGCTTTTTGCTGCTATCAAAGACCACGTCAGGATCCCCAGTCCTGCAGGAAGCACAGAGGGGGAAAAAACGTCATCTAGAACAAACATGAAAACAGGAAAGGTTGGTAACATTTGGTAACACTAAGCCTTAATTATCCTTTATATTGATGTGACTTCAACCAGTCGTGAGATCACTTGATATGAGAGATCTTTGGATCAAGTTCACACCTACTTTCCAGAGCTATTTTGGCTTAAGGTTCCTCACCCCAAAATCATTGAAGCCATGCCCCGCTGCACCGATATCGACGATGTGCACTTGGAATGGGATGCGGATCAAACATTGAGGGATTTCCTTCGTAATGGGAATCAAATCTTGGAAGCTCCATTGTGCCAAGACATCTCAAGTTGCATTAAGCATGAAGCCCTGTTGATCCCCATACTTCAAAAAATGGCTGAGCGGGAACATCGTGATTTGCCAGCCATCGAACAGGTGAGGTACGAACTTGAGGAACTTCTTAAGAAAAATAAACAGGGAATGGACTTGCAGTTTCAAGATTTGTCCAAAAAAGCTTGGGCGTTGAAAAAACTCCTGGGATTTCTGAAGATGAAAGCTCGTCGTTGGGAAGTCTCTACCGTGACTCAATCGCAATTACCATCATGCAAATCCATATGTAGAAAGTTATCAAAAATTATCAAAACCCGTGGTTTCTATTATGATAGCAATTTTGAATATCACTGTTCTCAACGAAACTCTCTACCAACAATGAGGTGAGGAAGTTCCAACGTCTTGTGCTGATTTTGGACCCACTTCTTGAGGCGGGTCATGATTGCAAAACATCAACAGGTTCTTTGCCCCCGTGGGTCCAACCTTCTTTAGTTTTTTGTATGTCAGCGGCGCAGGAGGAAGTGAGAAGGGTCAACAAAAGGGCGGAAGAACGATTGAGAAAGCGGGGGAGGAAGGACACACTGGGTCTTGGGAAGTGGGGTGTGGCGGGGTTTTATGTTATCGGCTCGCTTACCTTGATTGATGAATTTGTGTTTATAAGTGTTGGTCTTCAGTTTTTGTTTTTCCCCGCATGAGGACATGAGACCTGATGATGAGGATGCTTGGGATTCATCTTCTAGTAGTGAGTCGGATGCGGACAATGGAAATGACGGTGATGTCGGTGCACCTCCGGGTTCAGGGTCAGATGACGCCCATTCAGCTGAAGCAGCTCCACCAGCCCCGGTTGTTGAGGTTCTTCCAGTTGAGGCGCCAGCAGTGGAGGTTGGTGCAGTTCCGGCACCTTCAGCTGAGGTTGCTCCACTTCCAGCACCTTCAGTTGAGGTTGCTCCAGTTCCACCACCTTCAGTTGAGGTTGCAGTTGCTTGCCCCGTTCCATCCCAACCTGCAGCGTCTCCAACTTCAGTTGCTACCACCCCCAGTCCTGCCTCCATTGGGTCAAGTTCATTACTCAGTTTGTTGTGGTTTGGGTTACGGGGTTGAAAAATTGTTTGTCAACTTGTTCATGTTTCACCACATGTGTTGGGTTTCATTTCCTTTCGGTTGCTTGATTAAGGTGACGCCCTGCGAGCTAAGCGTGCTGCAATTGAGGAGAAATTGGCAAAGTCTCTTGGAGGAATGGAGTTGTTGGATTTCCTCTTGGAACTGGTTCCATGCATCTTTGGGTGTTGAATTCGTTGCCTCAATAAGTCCCATTAGTTTCTGAATGTTTCTGATGTTCAAGATATGCCCATTGGTTCCAAAGGCTGCGTGCAGCAAAACTTGCTGCCACAGCGTCTTCTCCACCTGCTTCAGCGCCTTCAACTTCTACCAAAGGACCCTTTTTGGTTGACAATTGCATTTCCAAAATTGCATCTTGCTGATTCCAATTCAACATGTTGATTCTGATTTAGTGTTAAATATGTCTAATAATAGCCCCTGGCAGGAGTTAACGGGCCATGTACCGACATGGTGGAGACACTGCCTCTGGCTGATATTTTTGAAGCCCCTGTTCCAGCATCGCCTCCAGTTCCAACCGTTGAGTCACCCTTTTCATCAGCTACTGACAAGCGTGCGCAATTTCAAAGCATCAAGAAGGGGAAGGGAAAGGGTGAGGAGACCTTGGAATTGGGTGCCACACCTAGCCCAGCTAAAGGAGAGTTGGACTCCAAGAAGGGCAGCGTCGAGAAGGAGAAGACACCGGATGATTTCACTGAGGATGAGGCAGGGGGTGGGTAGGTGGGTCGGAGTCTTGAAAGTCTACAATGGAGATTCCAAAGCTATCAATCCAACTCCCACCGAAATGTTTTCTACATGTTTCGTACTTTCACCGCACTGCTTCAACCAATGTGTTTCTCTTACTTCTCAAGTTGCTATATGTCCTGGGTGGTTTCAATTGGCGAGGCCGATGATGACTTTGTCAAAAGGCAGGAGCAGCTCAATCTACAGCCAGCTAAGCGAGGAAAAGGCAAAGGCCGTGGTAGGGGTCGAGGTTCAACAGCAACCAAACGGAGTGATCATGATGACCCAGAGGTTGAGGTTCCCGAAAAGAAAAGAAAAATCGCCACACCGCAGACCTTTTGGACCGATGATGTCTCTGAGGAGTGGGCTAGGTGCAAGGCTATGTGGGACAAGGAATGGCAGGAGGAGGAAGTGTGGGGTCAGGAAAGCTGGGGCCAATCGTCTCAGGCTTTTGATCACTATGCGCACTTGGATGGGCAGGTATCCTTGCACTCACTGGTCGCTGCTGAAGGTGACGGATGTTCAGGGGAGGGAAAGGCAAAGAAGGTTGAAAAGGCACCCAAGAAAAAAAACACGAAGAAAAAACATATTGAAGTCTTGGAGGAAAAGGCGGATGATTCAAGTGTTGAGAGTGAGGAGGAGACTTGTCACACAAACCAAAAGGAACAGGTCAAAGCCATCGCCCAACATATCAAGGATGTTCTTGCATTGGGCATTCGGGTCAAGAAGTTTGAGGATCTGACAAAGCAAACCAAAGATCGCCTGAGAGAACCTTTTCCCAACACGGATGAGTGTCGTTACACCCCGTACTGGAACCGCCCAGCCTGTGGTTTCTACCTCAAGTCTGAAGGGATGGATGGGGGTTGCTTCTCCGTGCAAAGTGAACATGGACCATACCTTCATCGACTTGTTGCTTCCATGAAAGCAGCTCAATTGATGGCCACTTGACATCAGAAAAACATTGAGATTTTGAATCACTTCGCTCATGTTCACACATAGATGGGGTTTCACAACTGTGATATGTTGCTTACTTTATTGACACTATGGTTTGAAGATAAAAATCTAGTCATAGTCTCTTATTGGCACCCCCGCCGGCTCAGGTGAACTACATCGAGGACATTACCAACAAGTCACGCTCAAAGGATGACCGGGTGAGTGAACATGGTGATTTTCCAACCATGAAAGAAACATTGAAACAGTCATCAATGAAGGCTGTGCAGCGTGTGGTCAAATCCACCAAACGCTGATTGTTTCTATGGATTTCTGTTAGTTTGTTGTGATGTTGCACAACTGGCGATGCTGAACAATTTTAGGGGGTTGGTTCCCAAGTTGCAAACAACTTGGCCACCGGGGGGTTTGCAGTGCAAGAGCAGAAGTGCTGTTTGTGCCTTTGGCTGGGACTTCCTGAACATGATATTTATTTAAATTTGATGGGTCATAGTCTTCTATAATTAATTTCCGCTATATAACTCGAAAGCTGATACACATGTTTTCAAACAAAGGCTGAACTCTCATGTATGTTTACATGTTTTCATGGTCTATATTTTTCATCGGTGTTTCATGTCATGATTACTCAATATCTTCAAATATTTGGGGGTCCCTGCAGGCTTACATTTAGTGAAGTCTCAATCTTGGCCTCGTGACAACGCAAAGTGTTCATGAGTGGATTTGCCCAGCCAGTGACTATTTGGAAAGTATGGTGAATGTTCAAAATATAATTCGAATTAATTCGACTTAGCTTTTCAACCTCATGGTTTGTTTGAAGAATATGTTTGCTTCCTTCCGCTGTGTGTCGTGTGTCACTGAAGCTGACTTCCACGGCCCTTTAGTGTGCATCACGTGGTGGGGTGCGTCAAGAAAAATGTTTGACGCATGCTGGGGGTCAAGCCTCGCTCTTGGTTTATTTGACATGCCAAAAGCCATCATCGTTCAATCAATGTTGAACCATCATCATTCACCCGTTGTCTCTTACCTCCCATGTAGCTTCAAACTAAAACCATCACCCCCATTTACAAATCTGCACCATGGCCGGTCCTCAGGTCCGAAGAATGAAAGGGCGTCATCGACGAGACCTTTGGCAGTCCCGGTCATGCAAGAAAGGTACGCCCCAGCATGTTTGGAACCGGGAGCGGTATAGCATCACCCACAAAGTCAACCACCAATTGGTTTTAAATTGTATCGTGGGGATTCATGGTCCCATGTGCTCCAAAAACTTTCAATTATCAGAGCCATTTCGAAGGTGGACATGTGTACAGCGATCACGGCATGAACCATCAGGAACTACCATGAACATGGTTAAGAAACTAATGGTTGGTTTGGAAAATCTTAATGACGGTGTGATTTTAGAAATCTGTGATCATCAGTTATTGACCAGTAGGATCAACCAACTTAAGATACCTCAAGATGATATATCGAAGAAATTCGCCAACCATGGTCATATTGGAAATACCCTTTCATTCAAACATCCTGCTGTCACCATGGACGCTGATGCGCTGGTCTGGTCACTGCGGGAACTTTGCTGCCCACAGGACTTTGACGGGGAGGTGGTTAGCTGAATTCCCAATTAAAAAATTAAAACAATATACATGGATATCCCTTTATGGCAAAACGTGTGATAGAATCCTTTTTGGGCAAATCAAATCACATGTCAGTCGATAGAAGTGACCAAACAGAATCTTTAGTACGCTGTGTTCTTTGGTTTGTGAAGCTGGCTGGAAATCTCTGAATCCGATCCTTGCAAATAGCCAATGGGTTGTCTTGATTCCTTTTAGGTACATCTTACATGTCTCATGATTTGTTTACTATGGGGTTCATAGTTTGATTCAAGCATCGGGTCCATGAAGTCAATCTTCATCCCACTTGTCAGGACTTCGTGGCAATTATCCTGTTGGTGATGTGGACTTTCCCAATCCAGGAGGCGTCATGCTGATCGGTTGAATAAAAAAAAATGTTGGCGTGCATGCCCAATAAATTCTAATTGATGTTCCATTTCGTTAGCCTAAAGATCTCCAGAGGTAATTGGTTGGGTTCTTTATAACTCATATATGTTAAGATAAAACCCCTGCTCTGCCTTGCTCCAGGCTTCCCTGGACTACTTTGAATTTTTTGCTGGCGTGGGGAACATCACCACACAGGCACGGGCCTGTGGCTACAAGGCATTGCGCTTTGATATCCTGGACAACAACAAGCCCCATGATAGGAAATCCAACTTTATGGACTTGAATAGCAGCTCAGGATTTGCGTCCCTTGACTAAAGGAAACATGAGACTGCTTATGCCCAAAATATCCCAACATGAATATCACCAATGTAACAACTTGGATGAGTTATCAACTTTGAGCAATTTTCCGGATTCTGTTCCAATTTGAACATCATGCAGTTAACAAACTAGATGAGTTTCAACTTTAGTTCTATTAGCAAAAGCTTTGAATATATTCATGTATACAAGATATCAACATATGGTTGGATTACTATGGATGATCGATTTCGATTTGGGACCAATCATCTCCTATGAGAAAAAGGCAGCATGTTTTTTCTCCACATTATGTATCTTTTTCTACCCCTTGCAGCTGCCTGCTTAGGCTAGCAGTGACTTGCTTGCTTCGAGCTCGTGTCCGTGACTTCTCGGCCCACTTCGCAATCAAATGTTCATCATTGTGTACCACGAATCAAGGAACATCAAAGAGATCACCAGCTTCTAGCACTGGCTTTACGGATTACCCATCAGTGTCTACAAGCAACAAACTTCTGGAGAGGAGCGGGATGGATCAATACCCTGTAATGCCTTCTAGCCTATATATATTATATATATATGAAAACCAAAAAACTTCAAGTATATATAGAATATTTCACGGTTTATATCAATCATATGATCCATCTATGTTGGCCATTTATAGTTACCATGTGGGGATGGCGCCCATGCCCAGTTACCATTTTGATCAAAGACAAATTTGCACTGAGTCATAGGATCAAAACGTAAATAAATGTGCATACACATATGATCATACCTGCACAACTGTGTTTTGAAGCCTCTGCATCATGATAGATGTATATCCATGTGGGTCACGAAACTAATCACTATGAATAATGGTCATTCATTAGGGTTATATCTCGACATTATCAATAATCATCACCATCTTGAACATGACAAATGATAATGATAAGTCATGATAATTTTCATAGGTAGCGATCATCATGATTATCAATGATCACTATTATGAATCGTCATCACCAGGATGAATAATGGTCATCATGATAAACACCGATCACTATGATGAGTAATGATCACCATCTTGGTTTTGACTCAGGATCACCATGATGAAACTGATGATGCTTATGAACCATTTATGATCATGATTGTAAACTACTAATGGTCATTTTTGAACATAAGCATCATCATCAATATGAAGGATAAGCATCATTTTTCAAAATGATGATCATTATTCATCATGATGGTTAATATGGATACTTCATTAGGATTTCTTTCCTTGCCCAGCCAGTGTCTGAACTTTAGACTTTTTTCTCTTGGGTTCCCGCGCCTTTTGACCCTTAAAAATAGCCTAGTTAAGGCGCGCGAACCCGAGACCCAAAAAAGTTTAAATCTTCTTCCAGAGGGATACCCACTGAGAAAGTTTTTGGGTTCGTGCGCCTTTTGACCCTTAAAAATAGCCTAGTTAAGACGCGCGAACCCGAAACCAAAAAAAGTTTAAACCTTCCTCCAGAGGGATACCCACTGAGAAAGTTTCCAACTGCCACTTCCCGTCCTCCAGGGTTTGCTGCCTCATCTACTTGACGACCGCCTTGGGAGGCGCATGGACGGTGGAACAGCCGGATGGATCCGTGTTGGAATTCTACCCGACTTGGAGGACTTTGATGATGAACATTTTTGCCATTGGTGGCCAACTTGCTGCGCCCTAGCGAAATTAACTGTATGATCAAAACAGATGAATTGTTTTGGTTTGTGGTCATGAATGCGCAGGGAAAACAAGTGGTATCATGGGGTATCGCTATATATTTAACCACCGCTAATCTATATTGATGACTGGATATCCACCACATGGGATGATTAATGGTGATTGGTGTATGCTCAGGTTTATCATTGTCTATAACCCAAAGTAGTAGTTTGCCACAAGAGTTGGGAATTTGATAATGATCCGCTCCTAGATGCCCAGCAAATTGCCAAGGTAAGCAAAGTCAAATGGTATATGCAACACTACTCTGGGCCTACACCTAAGAGACACTATGGCTTCGCCAACACGCCTGCCATCTTGAAGTTAAACAGAGGACGGCTACTCAGGAATCAGCAGAAAGTGAACTCACAGCATACCAAGATCAAGACAGCTGATGTCTACTATGATAAAAAGGGTGTCAAGCGATGGAAAGGAAATACCAACTTGCGGAAAAGTGAGAATCTTGATCATGCTTTATGATGTTTCATACTTTGTCACTATGTGAGTTACTCTGATATTTAATTCTTTGTTCATATCAGATATGTTGGTTCCATTCAGTTTCACTGGTGCGCTCATATTTTCAACTTTAACATGACCAGTAGTTCTACTTTAGCTCCCACCATTTTGGATATATGTGGATATAAGATGATATAAGGGTTACTGGATTTATTAAAGACACCGTTGAACCCAAGGATATATCCTATGCCCTTTGCCCGGTGCCTCGTCGATTTGCTACCGGAGATGAAGTCAACGTGTGTGGGAACTCCTTTGCTGCCAGCAGAGGTGCCGGAGGCAGTGAAGAGCTTCAGCAGTTGGCCAGAGGTTCCACGTGATGAATGGCAATTCGTGGATTTTGGGGAAACCTTCCAGTACTTACGGGGAAACCGTAATCTCAAGATCCCTTCGCATTGGAGGGGAATCATTCCTGATCGCCTCGGGTAAGTCCAACTCCTAGTCATGCACATGTGTTCATGGCAATGCGGAGTTCTGTTCAAGATTTGCAACGTTATGGATCGATAAAGGTACATCATCATTCATTTTTTTGGAGAAATTGCGTCAATATCCTCGAAGAATGATATCCATCATGTGGCCACTCACATGTTTTTCAACCAAATTATCACCACAACATGGAAAAATATGGGAAAAAACATTTTCAACATTCGGAATTCTAGCAAACCATGACATACCCGTGATTTACCCATGACAAACCCGTGCTTCATAGGTGTTAACCCGTGATTATTCAATCATACCCCGTGTTTGTTATGAGAACCTCGTGTTTGGTCAACCCGTGACGAACCCGTGACAGACCCGTGATTTACCCGTGATTACCCGTGATTTTTTCATGGGTTTGGGGGCTTCGAATCCATACAAAATAGTTACCTTTTGTTCACGTTTTTTTGACTATTCTGATCTCGGTTTGGGGTACCCGAGGCAGTGCAATTCGAAAGCGATGCACCATTTCGAAATTATCGCGTCTTTTTTGGGACTGCGACCATCAAGTGGGGACAGAAAAAAATGAAACCATCGCCAGCTGCTGAAAACATCATACCATTTTGGGAATGTTCATCTGTGCATGGTCTAATTTGATAGCCACACGAACATTTGAGAAACATGTTGGAAATTTTGATGTGTGGTAGCCATTTTGGGGACCCTGACATGGGCACATCGCTGGTCATGGCCGGTGGACAAGTTTCCAACCTTTGGAGTTGCACGACTCTAGGGGACGGTCTTGACATGGTGGGTGCTGACTTGACACGTCTGCAAGATGAAGAAGCCCAGCTTCTTGCAGAATTACAGGACCCCAGAAAGGTTGTTCAAATATCATGGCTGTGCTGGTACTTATGGTCCGGCTCCATCACCGTATCAAAAATCAAGGTGGTGTTGATGAACCTGGTAGTGACCATGTTAGTAAAAGAAAGGATCAGTAGATATCTTTTCATCCCCCTGGTGTTATGGTTTTCTTTCAGGTTTTTGTTTGAATGGTATACTTTGTATATCCTAAAATTCTTAAAGATTCAAAAATGTAGGTAAACCATGATATGTTTTCTCTTGTCCCTCCAGGAGATCGATGGACAACTGTCTGAAGTGACATCTCTCGGTGAATGTCCTGGAAATCCAGTCCTAGCCCCAATCAACCTCACCAGGGTCAGCCATTCCCCTAGCAATCTCCTGAGGCCAGTGATCTTGACCCAGAGGACGTGGAAACCTTGCCAGTGCGCTTCTCAGAGTTTCAGTTCAAGTACATGTCATCGCCCAGTATATTGACATCATAGATTGTGTTAATATCTCATACCTATAGATTCATGCGACATCTTGAGAGTAGCTTTGTTTGGAAATATTGCTATATAGACATGGCTCCTATGTTCCCATGATGGACCATGAGACTTGGTCCATTGGCCTTCTCCATTCAGGCGACGGACTCTCAACTTCGAGAAGCTGTGACACCTTTGGCTTCGGAGGAGCCAGAAACTCCTATGGTGCAAGTGCTTAGTTGGCATTTAATTCAATTAACCTGGTACAATTATTCCATAATTTATACCCATGAAGGGTTTGATGTAGCCATCAAAAGTATATTCCGGGGTGCTGCTAGATCTTTGCCCTTTCCAAAAAAGGATATCGTAGCCGACTGCTATCTGATTTATATTGATTGAATTTCTGTATAATCGATGAGTTTATGCCGGAAACATATCAACTGAATGTTTGCGAGGCATCCCCGGTGGAAACACCCCAAGTTGGTTCTACGCCGAAGACTGGTGCTACTACTTCTTCAACTGAACCAGGTGTTCCTGCCAAACCAGAATGCTCAGTTGGTGGGAACCCACGTGGTGGTAGTGCCAAGCCTCCGTACAAGCCCAAAGGGATGACGCTACGCCAGGTTTGGTTCGAAACATGTACGTTGTTCACCCTGGATTTGGATCAAAACGTTCAACATACTATGTTGTTCATATTAATTCCATAGATCATCAATGTGGGGTTTGCTGTATGTGGCCCACTGTCATGCACACCCCCACGTTTACCGTCCAGCCCTGCAGTTCAATCTCCGGCGTGCTGCCAAAGCACGAATTGATCGCATGGTGGCACCGAAGACCAAGCGAAAGGATCTTGCTGTGCCTGAATACGTGGCAAAGGAATGGACTGAGGGTGATAAGAACGGAATGGCAGACCTCCTGCTACGGTGCAACTTCAGTAAGGATTGGGTGAGTGAAAAGTTATGGGGAGGATACTGTGATATATCGGTACCATTGATGATCAACAATTTTGAATTTGGATGTGGTAATGCATGATATCTATTTTTCTTACTTCAATCAATCGATGGTAACAGCGATGATATTTGACATTGCACAGGCTTCGCACTTTACCAGCTTTAGCCCCATAATGGAATGTAGGAGGAGTTCTTCAATCAAATCCTGATCATTGTGAAGAAGAAGAAGTCTTACCAAGTTGTCATCGATGAGGGTTGGCACAGCGAATCTGACCTCAAAGAGTTGGGATGGAGTGGGTGATGATCTCAGTAGTTTCAAATTGTTGTGTTTCCTGGCTGTCATTTTCAACCAAGTGGTGTTATGATTTCAGAATCCTGGAATTGAGGGCGAAAATCGCCGGTGCTAAATCCCATTGCCTTGCATTGGGTGAAAGTCATGCAAGGCTGGTCACCAATTGATGTGTTGCAATGCAAGTACCTATTTGGACAAACAACTTTTCAGCCCGCTCTGCCAGGCGAAACGCCTATGACGGAGAAATGGAATTCTTCGTTGTTGTCCGAGAAACTGCCAAACGGACTGAAGAATCTTCATATGAACATGAACAGTCAAAACGAATGAAGGCGTGATACCGGTTGCCAAAACCTGTTGGCTTTGGTCGAAAAATACCAAACATTAATACTGATGGCTTAAATGTTTTTGACTCGTGAGTTTTTACCATCAATATCTTGTGGCCCCCATGCAGGCTGAGCATGACCCAGTCAACGAACTTGGAGATGATTTTGCTGGACTTGATGCCCGGGCAAAGCGGGAAACGGATATCCAGACCAAAAAGCCAGACCAACAAGGGTTGATGAACAAGTACTTGCAGGAGAGATTTTAGTGCTCACAGAATCTCATTGATTGCATCTCCTCCACCTTTTATTGAGCATGACATGGTGTGATATTCATCGAATAGCCCTGTGTGAGACCAAAGCTTCTTTGAAGACTTTTATGTCATCGTCTTTGTCTAAAGCTGGGAAGCTGCGGCTTTTGGTGCGAGATCTGAAGAAGGGCTACACTGAATCAGCCACGTCAACGTTCCTTAACGACATGATGCTAGAATATATGTTGTGCGCTACCATTTTTTGAAGACCCTTTCACACCACCAAACACCACCCATCCTGTTCTCAACATGGCCTCAAAATGCTTCGAAGACATCTCAGGTCCATCAAGACCTTGGAGAGCCACATCGCCGACATGGACAAGCACTATGATGCTTGTAATGATGCGTGGGCTAAAGGTGAAGTGGAGAACTTTTCCACCGAAGAGTCCCCTGGATCAAATGTTGAAAAAACCAATCAACGAACAAAAATAATGCCTGGTGTTTTTAACCCATCATGGTGGCATATTCCATCCCTCAAGCTTAGGTGGTACAAGCTCGCCGAGCAGTGCATGAAAGACGGGACATTCGCGTTCATCACTCAGCTATCAACTCTGGGTCCGGTTTGTTTTGTCAACCGGCTGTTTTTTCAAAATGTTTTTGTTTGAGGAATGCAAAGGCCACGGCATTCGAGACCAAGATAAGGACGTCTCAGGGTAAGGTATGTAATTTCTTTGCGGGCTGATTTGGTTCTCATGGTCAACCGTGGAACCGCATGATACATGGATAAATTATGATATGTTATGTATTTTGATCATCAATCATAATGACATAATATATAATGAATCTCGAACCCACAATTTTCCGTCAAGATCACAACCAGCATCGACAGGAACGCAAAGCGTTTCTATGACAAGAAGAAGGACGCTGACGAGACTGCCGAGCCCATGATTCCAGCCAAGAAAGACAAGAAAGACAAATCGTCTAAGAAGGCTAAAAAGGACAAGAACAAGTAGGATCTCATGTGGATGTGTAGGGGGTTATGACCTGGAACACCCATGTTCACACATAGCGCTTTGCAGCTTGAACGGTTCAATGTCAAGTATATGGATATTAAAGTTGTGCTTCATCCGTCCTAGTCCCAAATAAAGTTCAAGCCCGATCAGTGTTTGTTTCTTGCAAAGCTGTGTGTGTGCGTAGTGCGGTTGTGCGAACAAGTCATGGTTAAGCATCGAGGCTGTCCATGCATCGTCATACTTGGGGCTGCTACCGAAAAAAAATGAAGCTGGCGAACAGGGCTGTGCACTTGAAGTGCTTTGATTTACATCGTGGCTTATCATATGTTCCTTTTTCATCCTCATCATCATCATGAACACGGTCGTCATCCTCATCATCGTCATCATCACCACCACCACCACCATCATCATCATCATCATCTTTATCATCAGCATTTTCATCATCACCTTTCTGATCCTTTCTCATCCTCATTATTCCCATCACCATCATCATCATCACCGCCGTCAACCTCATCATCCTCAACCTCATCACCAATCATCCTCACCATCCATCACCATCCCCATCTCAACCTCACCATCCCCATCAGCCTTATCATCATCATCCTTCTCCTCCTCACCCTCATCATTCACATCATCATCATCATCACCATCATCATCATCATCATCATTTTCATCATCACCTTTCGCATCCTTTCTCATCCTCATCATCCCCATCACCATCATCATCATCATCATC
>Ga0126343_10000600_pt1 | contig 14450 bp, 5 predicted proteins | sample Cyp2metagenome_FD_92531 | JGI IMG/M metagenome (GOLD analysis project Ga0126343, IMG submission 92531) | Coral microbial communities from Lord Howe Island, Old Settlement Bay, Australia - Cyphastrea 2 metagenome | ecosystem: Host-associated > Invertebrates > Cnidaria > Coral ... | reverse complement strand
GACTTCGTTTAGGAGAGAACAAGCCTGAAAGATCACCCTAAATCTGAAAAATCGGGCTTCGTTAGCGAATAAGGCCACAATGTCAGTAAGCCCAAAAATAATACAATTGAACCTTTGAGGTGAGGTGTTCTCTGCCAAATATTGTTCAAGTAGACCTTTTAAGTGAAATTAATCAACTGCAGCCGCAAGATGGTAGGATTCGATGTCCCGTGGAGAGAAATCTTGAATTTGTTTTAACTTCCCATATTGATTTTTGTTCATTTTTGGGCAATGTGGAGATAATTGTGACTAAAATCTGTTTCTGGAAAGAAAAGTAGGGGTCACCGAACGTCCAAGATCGTTATATCCAGGAGAAGCTGCAGCAATGGCCATATTCCCTATCATTGTTTATTTTAATACTAAGCGCGCGCGCGCTCATCGATGACGTGGCGGGAATTTTTGTGCGCAGTAAGGATGCGCAGTAACAATTGGCGCAAACGTCCTTAAGACAACAAATGACACTACAATCCCCACATGTACAAAGCGTATGCACAATTAGGTATTTTACCCCGTAACCGATTGTTCAATTAATTTTCTCTTCTCCAAGGTTCAACGCAACGATTCGAGAACGTGCAACGCCTTCCTGTCGAAAAAATGTAATATTTTACTCATTAGCGATTGATGAGGGCTTGAAAATGAACTAGTATTGCAGGGGGCAATTTCTGCCATCTCAAACGTTTTAGTATTCGCCCCATTTTTACCACCTGCAATGAATTCAGTGAAAATACTACTGAATCTAATCTGTTTTTGTGGTTACCTGCTGAATAGAGACGTGATGCGAGCATTAGCGAGCTTTTGTTAACAAAATATATTTTGTCGGCTATGATAACATCTGCAACCGCCAGAAATACTACTGATTCTGCCGCCGAGCTTCAAATTGCCCCTTTCCAAACACTCAAGGTTGTTCCTTCTGGTAGAAAACAATCGGTATGGATACCTTTTGCTTTGCCATCCTTCATTTTAAACAGTGTAGGCCCTGCCTCCCTCTTATTATCGAAGAGTTTTACTGCCGATCCCACGCTTCTTGTTAGAGTCACGTGGTTGTGGTCGAATCACGACGGGCGAATCATTTACGGGCGAATCATGTTTCAAAAACCCGGGTCTATACACTGCACTCAAATTGGCTGTAATTAACAATTATTCTTTGAAATCGTGGTGAATAGTGGCATCCACACCATTCCACAAGCCATGCCATTCCTTATGTTTTGATCAGGATCATTTGCGGTCCAAATTAAATTACGAGCAATGTCATGGAATAGGTGGAACTACAAAACCTCCAATAAAGTGTGCGCACAACATTAAAAAAGGTATTGCGTATAAGGGATGGATTACTTACTGTCTTTACACGTCTTGCCATCTTCCTTCAGAGCCAAACCGGTTGGACAAACGCATTTGTAACCAGGCGATTCCGTTACACAAAAATGACTACATCCTCCATTATTTACAGCACAAGGACTCGGTGCTTAGATAGAAAATATAACGATGAGTTAGTTGAAAAGGAATTGGGAATGAGAGGAAAGCATTCATAAGTTAAACATTTAAAAGTTGAGCTGGAGAGCTGAAGAGCTTCCTGCGTTAATAAATTTGCGAGAGTGAAACTACGTGTTTGCTTAAAATCATTCGGTGGTATGTTCATGACGTGTTTAGTTTGTTTAAATTAACTTTCAATTCAGCTGCTGTAAAGTGCTGCACAAGTTCGAGCTGTAAAGTGACCGAAGTAAATGAGAACGTCCTATGTGACAGGGCAGGAGAATTCGTCTTAAAAAATTATTTTCCTAGGAAGTCTAGGAATTTAGATACCTGGAGGCTGTCGGGTGCTGTCATAGGCCACTATGCTCATAGGTTTTCCGCCGTTGATACCATAGCTGCGGAGCACTTTTCCAGTGGTAGCATCCAGTTTGCGAAGCTCTTGATTCGTTTTCCAATCGGTAAAAAACATGAAAGGGGCGACCAACACCACCCCAAAAGGTTGTAAACCATATAGCTGATAAAGTATATTCCTGTTGCTGCCGTTATAGTTGACGGATTCCACTCTCTCATATCCTGCATCCACCCAAAAGATGCGTTTATTTCCTCTATCAAGTTCGATACCATAAGGATGAAAGAGTTGTGTTTTTACTACGGTGACTCTTTGATTTCCACTCAGAGAAGCTTTCTCTATCTTTTGAAAGGCTCCCGCGTCACTCCAAATCATTAATCTGCAAGATCAATATTACCCATAATATATAACGTGAACGATTCTGTCAGCTTTGAATAATAATTCAAAATAAATTGTACTGTTCCTTTTTCAACTCGCTTTTTTGATCAGTAAGATATTATTCCCATTCTTGGCAAAACAAAAAATGCACTATTGCAACTACAGTAACTACAGTAACATCCTTTTTTCCATCTGTGCGTGGAACAGCTTTGAAATTAGCGGTCCCTAATTAGCAACAGAAAAATTGAACTGCTTAATCGGGGAAAGCAGTGCGATTGAATGCTTCTTTCCATCATGCCCGGCAAAACGCAAAGGTCAAATTCTGCATACGAGCAGAGTGGCCCATCAGGCCGGGGCTTATCCCAGTTCCTGTAGCACGAAGGGACTAAAAGTGTCTTTATCTCTCCCTATCCCCCCCCCCCCCCCCCCCTTCCTCGTCGTCCTGGTTTTGTTGATGCTAGTCCATTGCAGAGTTACCTCCAGCATAAGGTTTAATTTGCCTTTACCTATTTATACATCTGGGGTAGAGAGGGGCACTGTTAGAGTAAATTGCCTGGCCCATGAATAAAACACAATGTCATTAGACAATGCTCAAGCCCGGTTCGGCTTTGTTGTAGATTGTAGATACCTGCTATCAAGGTCCAGCGCAATTGCTCTGGGTTTATCGAGGTCCGAGGAAATTAAACGGCTCTGGTTATTGCCATCTAGGTCTGATACTGATATGGTAGCATACGTGGTATCAGTCCAGTACAGCTGTGAGGTCCTCCAGTCCACTGCAAGTCCATTACAAGCTCCGATGCCTGTGATAATTGTCGTCGTGTTTGATTCGTCAATGCGGAACCGTTTGATGTTTCGTTCTATGACGTCACTCCAAAATATGTAGCCCAAGCTGAAATGGATATCTATGGCCATAGCTTGTGTTAACCCCGAGACAATAGAGCTTACCGCAGACGTTTTATAGTCGACGGCTAAAATATCTCTCGTGTTTGATACCAATAAGCACGGAGGACTGCATAAATTGGCTAAAGACCAAGAAATAGGTGAAATGTGTTAGTTTTGTGCAAAAGAACTCATAATACGTTCATCAAGAAGATGGAATCTTTTAGTTTTAATTCGGTCAATAAGGAAAGGTATGTATTTAAACTGCATACTATTCGGCAAGGAATAGCAAATAACAAACGTTTGTTGTTGTTGTTAAGAATTACGCTTTTATAGAGGCAACTGCATTACATGTGACATAAAACTTTTAGTACTTAGTTTAAAACACGTCAAAAGGAATGAGACATTACTAAACACTCCCGCGAGGGGCTTATCGGTGATCAATACGTCATGTTAAAAATCTAAGATAAAATAAATACATATACATATACATAAACGATTCATAGAAGGGAGAAAAATAATGACCAGAATTCTAATACCTAAATGTCCAATAACAATAACTTAAGTTTGCGCTTAAAAACCTCATGATTTTTGCTTAGTTTAAGATTTTTATTTAAACTATTCCATGACGGCTTTGTACTGGAAGTACCCCTGACCGATGGCTGCTCTAGTGAAAAAAAAAAATGATATTTTGCCAGAGTGACATAATGGAAAAGCAGAAAACAATGGCCAAAGTCGCTGGTCAGACACCAATTTGCTCAATTTACCTGCAATAAAGTTCATAGCTTGCCTGTGTAGCACCGTTATCACCACAGACAGAAAACATATCCTCAAGATGTTGACTCTCATAGTGGTCGCATGTGATGCCTATGGAACAAGAACATTAACATACGTGTTCCATTGAGAAACATTTTACACATTTCACAATTTGAAACAAAATAAATATTACGAGTCGAGAAAAACCTTACCAAACCGGGCGACACGATAGAGTAAAAAAAAAATACTGATTCAGAGCGTGCTGATAGCTGATCTTAGAGAAAACTTTTTCGAAGAAGGATTCTTCAAAGTAACAACTGAGCTGCCTTTCAGAGCTTACAAGCGAATCTCAAAATGGTCTTGACTTCTGAAAGCGCACTTGGCCAAAAAGGAAGACGAAAAGGTCGCTCGCACGCAGGTTTTATAAGAAAGCATACGATTTCTGCATATGCCAAGGGACTTCCTCTTCTTGCTATGTCCATAAATAGACTGATGGTAATTGAATGTTCAAATAAAGTTATCATATCGTGTCTTATCGTATTGTTGATCGACACACGATACTTGTCATGTGTTACTACGGCATACCGCCCCTTTGAAGAGAAATAACTAATAACAACGCTATTAGCGCGGACAAAACTGATACAGGTAACAGACCGATCTAACAAAGAATATAGAAACTAGACCACCGGGCTCAAAGGAAGAAAACCTTGATCAAACTCACTTAAGAACGAAACGCTTAGAAACTAGAGCGACTCCATTAGATCCTGAAATAAAGCTTCAGCAGACTCTGCGATACCGGACTGCGCAGCGTCACAATATAGACGGAAGCAATGGTTGGGAAAAATCCCTGTTTATACTTGAAACAATTCTTTGCATTCATAAAGCCCCGGCCAAACAATCAAAACATACCAACGCAACATATCGCAACATTATTGTTCGCAACATGTTGCGTTTGTTTGGCCACCGTGTTGCGACATGCAGCGATGTGCTGGGTGTACAGTTGTTGGCTCAAATTTGACCAATTTCAAACTTGAGCCAACAACAACCAGCACGCCGAAACACATCTCCACACGGTGGCCAAACGCACGCAACAAATTTGGTCCAACAGTGTTGCGATATGTTGCGTTGGCGTTGTGCAATCGTTTGGCCGGGGCTTAAAAGCGGCTGGTACATGTCGAACTTGAATTTCTCTTAAATAATCCATGCCGTCTGAAAATACTCAGCGAATAAGAAAAAGAGGACTCGGGGCACCTTCTTTTGAAAAACTTAGCGTCTATTGTTTTTAATGTAATGAGTCCAATCCACTTACTCTGTTTCCTAGCAGAAAGGAAATGACTAAATAAACACACCGTATAGAATAGGAAGGCGGAGTGCATTGTAACTCTTGAAGCGGAAGCCATTTGGCATTTCAACGATGTAATCATTCCAGACGGAAAAAGTATCTGATATTTTACGCGCGTGGTGTAGTGAGCGGTTCCGTTGGGACGGAAAGAGGGAAGTTATCAAGCCTCAGTTACGGGCAAAAAGGCTAAGGTTAATAATTTTAACAGTATCATAATAATAGGTGAACGATAAAAAGATTGTGCTCGTTAAAAATTAAGATTGGGTTACACAGTTCAAACTCCTTCCTTAAGAGCAAGCCCCGGCGCTATACCTGTTCTTTCCAAATGCGCGTTGTTAAGAACGCAAACGAAATATTTGGTTTAAATAGCGATATTTCAATACCACAGTCGTGAAGGACTACTTTACACTTGTAGTTCGTTGAGTGGTTTTGTTCTAGCGGGTACTCCAGACGTAGTCAATCGCTAGAAAATCGATATCGGTCGGGAAATAAATCAATATCAATTGGTATATAAGAGGCTAACTTTAAAAATACCCAATACCAATGCAATGAAAAATATTAAAATAAAAAGCAGCTTTCCACTGATTCCTAGCCTTAAACACTGGTTCACACCTTGGCATAAACATAAGCATAAGCCGACATACGCAGAAGCAGTAAGATGCAGACAATTAGCACCTTTTTTAGGGAAATTTCTAACAAAAGGCGCTAATTATCAACTTCGTACTGCGCCTGCGCATCTCGGCTTATGCTTATGCTTATGTCAAAGTGTAAACCAGCCCTTACATTTTTTTCTTTTTTTATTAAAATTAACTGGAAATAGTTACTAGAGGTCAACTCGAAAACCTTACGGTTCTTTTGGTCTCCAGCCTCCAATTAATTAAATAAATTTCCTAATTAATCTCCTTAAGAAACCTGTGATGTACATGACAATCCTCTGTAACTTGTCTTAAGTGTGAGTGAATAAATATTGTTGTTGTTGTTGTTCTTCGAGTAGCGCGTTTGAAATGCCCAAGGGACTCTGTTTCTTTAAGTCTACGAAAGACAGTTCCAGAGAATGGCGCCACTATGGCTGAAGCTATTTTTGTACTAGTTTGTGGGCGGTAATGGAACATTAGAATGCTTAAGCACAGACGTTTTTGAGCCACCGACGTCAACCGGAAGTTTATGTTGCTATATTTTAAACACGTTTTCATGTCCGACCAACGAGTTATAAAATCTCCCATTTTAGAATTCACAACTTAACATTTTCAACCGGCGAAAAGGGAGTTATACTTGTCGAAGGGGAGAGGTTTCGACTTCCGGATGACGTCCGTGGCTCAAACACGTCTGTGCTTAAGCTCTCTATTGGCTTTATTCATAGAGTCCCTTAGGTTTAAGGCGATTTCTCGCCTTTGGAATTTAGCACTATGACAGTTTGAAGCCAACCCGTGCAGACACCTGAAAAGTAGAGTAGCTCTTTAAATTTACTGCTGGCAAGCTAGATTTTTCCACCCTAGAAGTTGGAGCAGCTGACCAGCATCTACGTCAAAGTTCGAGTAGATCAAAACACGCACGCTACTCTACTTTGTAGCTTTATTATTTTTTAAATAAATCCATAAAGTTATCCCGCAGTTTCCTCAAACAATGTGCAATAGTCAAAGTTTGGCTTTATCAATAATTCACTAGAAGGACAAGGTGCCTCATTCGTTTTATAGCCCCAATTCCCGAGCGACTTTCTTTGTTACTTTAATTATCAATATGGCAACTCGAGTCAAGTCTGTCATCGATGGTCACTCCGAGTGATTGAGTGACTTAGCTACACTGTAACTCGCAAAAATCGTTAATTGCCAATTTCGGGGACTCTGTGAGGGTACTTTGCGTCTGACTAGATCCGATAAGCAGGAATTCAATTTTCAATTATATTTAGAGTGAGTTTCTTTGCTCTCAGGCAGTTGTGAACTTTTTTTCTAAATTTTGATTTAGACTCCCCACATTATCCTCCAGTCCATTACCTAGAATACGAATAAGGTCTGTTGAAGACACTCTTAAGAAGCTAGCATACTTTCTGCTAGTTAATTTCTATTTGTCCTAGAGAAAACAGAAGAAAACGATTAATTTACTTGTTAATCTAGTGTAAGTACTTCAGGCTTCAAAAACCCAGCTTACTGGCCTTAGTTTTAAACTACATGTAATGCGACTGATCATAAGGAAAACACATTGTTCTGTCTATCTTGAAAACCGTGCAGAAGTCAACAAATCTTCCATGGCACAAAGCGCACTGATTTATATATCATTTAATTACTGTGGCTAGGTTGTCAGTTCCTTAAATTTTCTAGACCAGACTAGACAATAGGAAGGATAACAAATTAACCCAAATTTCGGGAAAGATATGTCAAACTTCGCAAAAAAAGTCAGCTAGTGTATAAGCTTCTTTTCCAGATGGCAGAGGCAATTGCATGAACTCTTAATATTTTGACATTTCTCCTTTTCTGCTGCTTGCACTTTCTCAGTCTTGCATTACAAGTGGAGTCTCATCAAAGTGGTTGAGCTGCTCCAGTGTTGTGGCCGGGTCAATGCCAGTTACGGAATCTTCGTGCTTTTCCACGGAAGGCAGTTTAAGGCGTTGACGAAATGAATCAGTGCATCTTCACTATGCATCAACAAACATTTGTTTTCGCTCATGTGGTTAGTCTAAACGTATTGCTTGTTTAAAAAGCCATGTTTTCATTGTAGCCTTAAAACTGTTCGTAGAGGCTCGAGTCTCTAGTATCCTTCAGTTTAGAGGTATTCTCGACACAGTTGGAGCCCACACCGTAATTGGACAACCCTTGCAGTCTTTTAAATTGACACTTGGCTTGTATAGAAGATTCTGAGTGGACGATCTACGTGTTTTAGCTGGGCTTTAGGGCTTGAGTAGATCTACGATATACTGAGAAGCTTTCCAACGAAAGAGCATTAAAGATACTAAGTGTAATTTTGAAGACGATTCTTTGTTCTACCGGAAGCCAGTGAAGATTCCTAAGCAACGGAATAATGTGATTTCACTTTTTGAGGAGCGGAAAAGGCTGCATGCACAATATCTGTGAGTCTCTTCGAGAAACTTTAAGTTGACTATATATTCATAGTAACGTTACAGTAGACACCTTGGAAGTAACAAAAGCGTGGACGATAGTTTTTGCTGTCTCATAAGTAAAAAACCTGCGTAGCCTTTGTGCATCCTTGAGATATTTTGAAGGTAACAAAGTGTGGATTTACAGACAGCTGTAACGTGTGATAACAAGGAGAGAGAGAGCCGTTAAAACAATACAACGTTTTTAACAGTTGATGAGCAGCACACTATCACATTTGTTATTTACAGATTGCTGAACTATGGTTGGAGAAAAGGAGAAAGAACCAGTAATTCTGCTTTATCTCTGTTCATCTTTAACTTCACTGAACTTATTACTTAGGGTAGTAAACTATATGATTTTACCACAACGTCTTCCGTTGTGATCATTTTTTACTGAAATTTAGTATTCATGTATAAAACGCGGACGCAATATGGACTTCCGCAAGCGTCACGCAGGGGAAGACTTCAAAAATAAATCATGACTCCATCCGTTAGTTCGCAATATGTTTATGGATTCCTCTGTTCAAGTAACCGCAATTCAGCACCGTACTCGAACTGAAGAAGCTAAGGCGCGGCGAGAAGTTAATATTTGGAAAGCACGTCTGGTATTTCCACATTTAGAACGGATAATATATACGTATATCTTCTGTGTTTCTGCTGGCGCACTGTTGGTACGATCAATATTCCCCAGCAAGAATTGCAAAAACGCACGCGAATACGTACCTAGGTTCGCCCACTTGCGTTTCTGCAGCTCCTTCAGCTCCTCTGTTCCTCGACGCAGCCAAAGGATTTACAGAAAGGCGTCTGGTATTTTCTACATTTGGAACGAGGAATACACACTTTCATCTTTTCTGCTCCCGCTAGCGCACTCTTGGTACGATCAATATTCCCTTTCGAGCAAGAATTACGAAACGCAGCGAGAGCAATGTCTGGTATTTTCCACATTTATAACGAGGAACCACACAGGAATATAATATTACTGATATTAAAATCGGTCTTTTTTTAACAGAATCCAGATTTTCTCAATAATTTAACTTGCATGCAACAAGCTTGTAACGACCCTCACAAGTTAACACCATTTTCTAATAATTTAACACAGAGATCTGAGACTTGAAGTATTCCTTATTGAAGGATCACTGGAATATCTACAACTCCCTTTGTTAAAGTTCAATTATTTTCAACACTCCAATTACTTATTTCGTAAATTAATTTCGTGCCAAAATACATGAAATTCTAATTAGTAGTTCTCGAAATATAGGCGTGTTTTCGAAAGTGCAATTTTTCATTCTACGGCAATTTCTTAACTTACTAAGAATACGCTACACTTAACTGGATTATTTCGGTAACAAAGAGAAAGCTGATAATTGCTGAGTTTTTTACATCGTTACCTTCTCTAATATATCTTTGCCACCAAAAGCCACCAATATACTGCGTTTGATTATGGAGATCTAGACGCCTTCCTGCGAGTACCCAGGCAGTCGTTGAACTGAGAAGCACTAGGTACACTGCATTTGAGCTAAATGTTCTGCATTGATATCTGAAGTCGTACGAAATTCGATCGATGTGCTTAAGCTATTCTGCCTTCATTGCAGTTATTCACTGTTTATAACGCGTTTGCAGGCCTTTAGGGCTCGCAATGAGTCAAGGTCTTTATATCAGTCTATAAATGTTAACGTTGACATTTATTTTCCTTAAAATTTGTCGTTGTTGTTGTTTGTCTTTTCTCCGTTTCCGAAACAAGCGAGACATATTGAATTTCAGAATTGTGGTGGTGCGTGACGTAGAGCTACGGACGCGTTTGTCGAAATACATATACTTATCTTGTGATTTTTAGCCCATTCAGATGTTTAGGTATTAGGAAAGTGCTTATGAAAATCCTTGTTTGTTCACTACAGCTAATTAGTGGCTTAGATGGCGAAAGTAAGTTCCAGATGTTTACACTATCTTCCGGCCGCAATGTTCGTGTAAATTTGTACAAAATATTTCGGCGAATATCTGAGGTTTGGGAAAACACACAATATTAAAATTAGACAAGTATTATCCTTATTAATATCGTTTAGTTCGAGATGTTAACTTTATCATACCTTACGAAGTTTATCAGAGCGTTGTTCGATCCTTTAGTCCCGTTTAGAATAACTTGATCCTTGATAAATTAACTGAAAATGCTAGCTCGTACATAATCTCTCGTAATGCTTGCAGAAGAACCGTATCGAAAACGTTTAACATCCGTTAGTGTTGGTCTACCGAGAACGGTGTCTTTGTTTGGAAAAGATTTCATCGCCCTAGAAATGAAGGAATCCTTGCTAACTTTAAACGACAACAACTTCTTTTAATTCCGTGTGCGTTACGCATGCAAAGGCGACGCATGCGCGTTAAAGACCGGAGGGCGATTTGGGACTTAACGAGGAAAAAAAGCCGAAAACTAAACCCAGGCCTCCCTGCCTGGGTAATAGCACAGATAGTGCAGGTGTTGAATAAATAAAATTATCGAATTATTGACAGCAAATTTATTTTTTGTAGTCCTTGTGCGCGCGCTGAATTGCATCAGCAAAAGCGCCCGCGAAAACTGAGCTCGGCCACCTTGGTGTACACGTTGTTTTGTAAAACGTATTGATCATTGTCATGCTAATAAATCAACTTTCCTGGAAACGATTAAATGCAACAATGACAAGCCCACTTGCAGGATGTAAATGGTACTCCATGATGAAGAGTAGTAATGATCTGTACCTCTAGTGACCTCAACATGAGACAAATGGTAAAACCACAACTTTAAACTTCTTACAATGCAAAAAGAGACAACAAGCATCCACTGAATTTTCTTCCAGGATTTCCTCCACCAGGAGTTGCATTAGATTTATCAAGGGCAACCTGTTTTAAATCCTAAAGGAGCTATTTATTGATTATTGAGCATGAATAGTTAAAACTGTTGTTACTTATCTGTCTGGATTTGCATGCTCTTGTGTAAAACATGTTGAGGTGGGTGTGCCATACCCAATAGGTGCCAATAGGTTATTTAATATCTGTTCTGTCAGAATTTTTGTTTTGGTTGTTTTGAACACCTCTCACGTTTCTAATTAAAGCCAACGTGCTTACTTGAAAACTGAAACCAGGATCTTTGCATTCAGTACATGCACTGTATGTCATTTGATTTATAAACAATGAAGTTGAATTGATGTTTAGCCGACTCGTTGTAAATAGCCATAGGAAGCTACATGTAAAAAACTTCAGTGAGCAAGTAAGTAATTTATCAAAAACCACGGACACATTTTTAATAGCTCACTTTGGAAAAGAGTGATAGCCTGAGAACGAAGTCGCGTCGCAAGCGCTTATGGGATTATTTGAAGGGACGCGGGTCACAACAAATACATGTATGGCGGAAGTTAGCGTGGAAAGTTACGGCGTGGATTGTACCAGTACCAGCGAAGTTATCGAAAGAAGAAAATCGATATCAAAGAGGGTAAATCTAAGAGAAGAAGATATACTTGGTAAATTTTTTTTTGCCTCGAGAAATACCAGAAGAATGCACCATGAAACAGCTGCAGCGATGGCTCCTTTGCGTGGAGCTAAAACAACTAGAAAGAAATTGCAGCTCGTTCAAGCATCACTATCAAGTGCAGGAACAGAGGTTTGTTGCACAGAAATTCAAAGGTGGATCTGGTGGTAAAGGGAGTTAAAGATCTTCCAGAGAGGTCAATTATAGACACTGAAGGTGTTTTCATTTCAACAGTAAACTTTAATCCTGAATTCTGAAGCTCAGTGCTTCCAAAACGTGAGGTATTTTACAATGACCACATTCTTGTATAACGTGCTTATCCACGTGTTAAATATGGCATTTCAAGATTAGACTTGAGAGGATGTTGATGACATACATGTACATACTGTTAATTTGCTAATTTTGTATGTTATGGAACTTGATTTAGGAACATTGTCACTTGTAACAATACAGAACATAGTAATAGTCAAAGTCTAAAGGAACAGTCCTCCATATCATTGGACTAAAGTTCAACTATCCGCTTGGAAAAAAGTAATGCTTTTATAAAATCCATTTAGAGATCACTGATTTCAAGGTTAAAGACTAAAAGATGTTGTGTGGCAAAATTTTCAAGTATCAGTTGCCGAACAATCGACAAATTTGAAAAGTGAAATATCATTGCAACTAAAAGAGGTGGCAAAAAGTTGGTAAGTGCACCTATGATTCAATGTTTCTGAAACTACTGTGTCTGTTGTGTTTAACACTTGGATTCGGCTTATGAGGATTGAACTGGAGAGCTTAATTTCCCTTCCCATGAGAGAGGTTTTACATCACCACATGCCAAGAGTTTTTAAGGAACTTTATCCCAGAACAGTCCTAATAATCGATGCTGTTGAAATTCGAGCAGAGAGCCTCATCATTTGATATGCAGTCGATGTGTTATTCTTTATGTAAAGGAACAACAACTATGAAATGACTTGTTGGTCTTTCACCTATTGGAGCCCTGGGATTTTTAAGCGAGCTATTCACTGACAGCATAAGTGACAAGGAAAGGAGGAACAAGTACGATAATATTGGTACTCCTTAGGTGATGCGTGACACTTATATTCAAAAGAAAATACAAATGAAAATCACTGATGGCATAGAAATATGCGAAAGTGTCAAATTGTGAAATAATCACAAACGTTTCGGGCATAGCCCTTCTTCGGTGTGAAAACCGTTAAGTTTGCGAGACAAGGAGCTCACCAAACTGTCCGATGTGATTGACTACTTACACCCTGGAGATGATCTCAGGGCAGACAAAGGCTTTGACATACAAGATGACTTTGCTGCAAACTTTTAAACGAAAATCTCAGTTCAGTAAGGAAGGAATGGCACACACAAAAAAATTGCTAGCCTAATAATAGAGAGATAAGAATTGAGAGGATGTAAAACTGGCATATTTTTGACAGTAGGATTCTAATGACATTAGCCCCTATTGCTAGTGAGATGTTTATAATCATAGGGACACTTTCAAGCTTTTTGACAGCTCTCAATTATTGATTAAATTGCAATGATATTTCGCTTTTGTCGATTGTTTTCAAAAAAGAAAAACGACAACAAAGTTATGGCAATAATACCTGGAAAAAAAAAAAGGAACACAATGGCTTTTAGTCTTTAACCTTGAAATCAGTGATCTCTAAATGGATTTTATAAAAGCGTATTTTTTTTTCTAAGTGGATTGTGGAATTTTAGTCCAATAATATGACAGACTGTTCCTTTCGACTTTGATTATTACTATGTTCTGTATTGTTACAAGTGACAATGTTCCTGTAGCAAGTTCAGAAAAAATACAAAATTGACATATAAACAGTATGTATGTCGTCAACATCCTCTCAAGCCTAATCTTGAAAGGCCATATTTAACACTAGATAAGGAACTTGTACAAGAATGTGGTCATTGTAAAATACCTCACGTTTTGGAAGCACTGAGCTCCAGTATTCAGGATTAAAGTTTACTGTTGAAATGAAAACACCTTTAGTGTCTACAATTGATCCGTCTGGAAGATCTTTAACTCCCTTTGCCACCAGTTCCACCCGTGAAGTTCTGTGTAACAAACATCTGTTGCTGCGCTCAATAGTGATGCTTGAACGAGCTGCATTTACTTTACAGTTGTTTTAGCTCCACGCTAAGGAGCCATCGCTGCAGTTGTTTCACGGTGCATTCTTCTGGTATTTCTCGAGGCAAAAACATTTCTCCAGGTTTTTCTTCTCTTAGATTTACGCTTTCCGATTTTCTCCTTTCGATAACTTCAGTCGTATTCCTACAATCCACCCCATAACATTCCACGCTAGCTTCCGCGATACATCCATGTATTTGTTCTGACCCACGTCTCCCGAAATAATCCCATAAGCGCTTGCGACGCAACTTCGTGCCCAGACTATCACTCTTTCCAAAGTGATATAAGGGCAGGTAAGCGCTTACAAATGCAGGGAGTAATATCACAAGCGATAAACAAAAGCAGTTTACGTATATTATTATACATTGAGCTCGCTATCTCTTTTCTGATTGGCTAAAAGCGTACAGTGAATTTTCGAAATCAGCGCCTGTGACGTCATAACTGCAGATTATACAATAATCATGTCAAGGTCAAGAGTAATCATGTCAAGGTCACGGGTAATCATGTCATGCATGACCG
>Ga0126343_10000599_pt1 | contig 14463 bp, 10 predicted proteins | sample Cyp2metagenome_FD_92531 | JGI IMG/M metagenome (GOLD analysis project Ga0126343, IMG submission 92531) | Coral microbial communities from Lord Howe Island, Old Settlement Bay, Australia - Cyphastrea 2 metagenome | ecosystem: Host-associated > Invertebrates > Cnidaria > Coral ... | reverse complement strand
TTTGGCCTGTCGGCGCGATTCCGACACGTGAACCGTCAGCAGCACTGCTTGGCTGGCGTCCTGTGAAAATTGCTCAGGTTTAAGTAACTTTGAGTAGGTTTGAGCAGGTTTTTAGGAGCGGTTATCTGGAGCGATGTGGTCCAGGGCTTTGTGCTGCTCGGCGGCATTTTGCTGGCCATCATCATTGGTCTGATGGGTATTGAAGGCGGGATCGGTGATGTCATCTCCACCGGCATGGCCGATGGCAAATTCTTTACCAGTGCCGACTGGAGCTGGAGCTTCACCACCGTGACCATTCCCACCATGCTGGTCGGCTCTATCTTTATTAATATGTACCAATACATCGGCAGTCAGGATGTGGTGCAACGTTACAACACCACCAAAAGCCTGAAAGATACCGGCAAATCCCTGATCACTAACGCCTGGCTGGGCCTGCTGACCATTCCCCTGTTTTATGGCATGGGCACCATTCTTTACACCTTTTATATGCAGCAGCCGGAGTTGCTGCCGGTGGGCATCAAGTCTGACGGTGTGTTCCCCCACTTTATTGTTAACCAACTGCCGGTGGGCATTTCCGGTCTGGTGATTGGTGCCATCTTTGCCGCTTCACAGTCCACCGTTTCCAGCAGTCTTAACAGCTTGTCTGCCTGTTACACCATGGACTTGATCAAGCGGTTCCGCCCTAACCTGGCAGAAGCCTACTACGTCAAGACCGCAAAAATGGTAATTCTGATCGCTGGTATCTTCGCCTCCGCCGCCGCCCTGTACATGGTGAAAACCAACCAGGATGAGCTGCTGCAAACCTTCCAGTCCATTATGGGTCTGTTTGGTGCGCCCATTGCCGGTGTCTTCCTGTTGGGTATGTTCACCACCAAAGGTAATGCGACAGGTGCCTTCTGGGGGACGCTGATAGTCGCCATCGCCATGTACTTTATCCAGCAATCCGGCCTGACCTTCCTCTACTTTGGCATGATCGGCGTACTGGGCAGCCTCGGCCTTGGCTACCTGATCAGTAGTTTGGTGGATGGCAAGAAAGAGGTTGCCGGGCTGACCGTGCATACCCAGGACAACAGAGCAGGAAAAATGACCAGCGAATTTGCTCGCTAACCACCAAACGGGGCTGCTCCGGCCCCGTTTTGCCCACCTTTTAAATACACCACACGCTGTTTCGTTCCACAAGCGTCGGGGTCAGGATGGCCTTGCCTGCCAGGTGGTTGTCCTGCTTGCGGGCATGGAGCTGCAAACTCAGAAGCGTAGCCCGTTCGGCAATCATGCCTATGGGGTAGCGCACCGTGGACAGGCGCGGGTAGAGATGACGGGCCAAGTGCAGGTCATCAAAGCCAATCACCGAGATCTCCTGAGGGCAGGGGATATTGTTCTCCTGCAATACACAGAGCACGCCGGCGGCCATAATGTCGTTGTAAGTGACAATAGCCGTTAGTGGCAGGCCGGTGGCTAATAAACGATTAGCGCCTTCTATACCGCCCTCTTCAGACGGTGGGCAGGGGATAATGTAACGCTCATCAATGGCAAGACCGGCCTCTTGCATGGCCTGACGGTGACCGGCCAGGCGGTCATTGGAGTCATCAATACCCTGCTCGGAACACAGATAACCAATATGGCGATGGCCTTTGCCCGTCAGGTGGCCGGTGGCGATATAGCCGCCGCGCACATTATCAAGGGCGACGCAGCGCTGCGCCATGGCGGCAATATAACGATTGATCACCACAAAGCCGGGAATCTGTTCGGCAAAATCCACCAACACGTCATCCGCCAGCCATTTGCTATGTACAATGGCGTACTCGCAATTGCCGATCAGCCGTTCAATGGCGTCGTATTCGCTCTGGGCGCTGTAATGGCCGTTGTGAATCAGCAGTTGTTTGTTATGGTCACGGGCCACCTTGTCGATGCCTTTGAGCATCTGCCCGAAAAATGGCTCAGAGACATCCGACACCACCGCCCCGATGGTACTGGCTGACTGTCGTCCAACCACCGGGCGGTAACCCAGGGCTCTTATGGCTTGCCAGACGCGGGTGTTGATCTCATCGCTGGTTTTGGGGGAACGGTTTACGACTCGGGAAACCGTAGCCGTCGATACGTTGGCCTCCCTGGCTACGTCTCTTATTGACACCATAAGTGATAAAGATTCTTCTGACTGTGGACGGCATATCGTAGCGAACTGAGTCAGTGGGGAAAATCATTAATTGCCGTGATAGAGGGCAGTAGCCCAGGCGTCTTTGGCGTCCTGCATGGCGTAACTGGTGTTCCACAGCAGATCACCGAAGCGGTCGGACAGGTTGAACTCATTCACACCTTCGTACAGGGTGACGGAGTCAGGGTTCATCTCGTACTCACCACCGACGCTGATGCTGACAAAGCCAGTATCACTGAGGTAGTTAATCGCAGGGCGGATCAAAGCTGTTGCTGTCGGAATGAACACCCAGGTCGGCATTTTCAACGTACTTCTTGGTACTAATTATCCAATCATAAATGGTAATAAGTGATGATTTGCTAATTCGGTTTGTTGCTGTGTTAGTCAGCGAGCGCGCCGGTAGATTTTTTCCTTTCGATGTGGTGGATATACCACTGGTGACTATTATTAGAGAACCGTTAAGAAGCACTGGTTCAGTGGTTCATAGCACCTTCGTCCGTTGCCCTCACACGTGTTCCCAGCCCGGTTGTATTCAGATGAACAGATGTATCGCCAGTTTGGCCATAGTGCATGGGATTTTGTTTGGTGCGTCTGTGCTCGCCATGGAACCTGAGAGCAGTGATCTACCCGAGCCTGACAATGACGAGCAGCAGCAACCCGATCATCCAGCGGATCATCCGGAACCGCCGCCACTTGAGTCGCAAGTGCCGCAAAATCTGCCCGCAGAACCGTGCTCTGACAATGGCTTTCAGTATCAGTATATTCAGCCAAAAATCTCCGGGCTGAGTCTGGGCAATCCCGCGATCGTCGCCCTTGGGATCGGCATTAACCGGATCAAGGCCGGCAAGGCCGAGGGGCTTTATCTGTCGGGCATGGCGCCGGTTGGTGATACGCCACTGGGCGTCTATGGCCGTTCAGAGATCATTCGGGACAAGTACAAAACGGGGTATTTCTGGGCGTGGCATATGGCCGTCGGCGTTGGTCTGTATCGTTCTCCGCGCTTTACGCCATTTATCAGCGTCGGCAGGTGTTTTCCGCGATGAGTACGGTGTCTCCACCGCGGATATCAGCAAGGCCTCAGAAGTGACCGAAGATATGTTCAACATTCACTGGGTGCTGCAAAACAACTTTGATGTCCGGGCAAAAAAGGCTGAGCTGTTGGCAGACAGGGCCACAGCTAAAGGTATTAACGAAAATTTTACCGTTGAGCTGGTGTCGCAACAGGGCATTAAAGAGCATCGGTTGACCAGCACGAAAAACGCCCAGAATCAGGCAGAGTACGGTTACGGCTTTGATAAAGATGGTGAGTCATTTATTGGTTTCCGGGTGGTTTATAGCGGTCTTGATTTTGCCGCGAATCAATCGAAGCAGAGCGAATACAAGCTGTATACCCGCAAAATGATCGAACTCGACGAGTATATGCACCAGCTGTACGTTGACATCACCGCCTATCAGGAGCAGTACCAGCTGGTGACCAAACGGCTGGAGAATATCGATAACCAGATTACCCTGACCAACAACGTGATCCAGAGCATGATGAGTGAGCTGACGGTTGATGAGTCCAGTGCCCTGGACATCTTCAGAAATGTCACGTCCCTGAGTGATCTGGAAATGAATCGCCTCACTGTGCACAACGAGCTGGTTGACCTCGTGATGCAGATAAAGTCATTGAACGCAGTAATTCCTGAACACTATGTCCTTAATTAAGGTTGCCCAAAAAGCGGCCATTGCCCTGATCATTATTGGTGTGTTACTGCTGTTGACCACGGCCAGTTTTGACATTGTCTGCCAGGGTGAGGGCGTGCTGGCCATCAATGACAGCAACGTTAATATCCTCTCGCCGTCCTCCGGCATCATCCGCGAGATATACGTTACCCGCGGCGATGACGTCCACATTGATTCACCGTTGCTGCTGATTGGCAATATTGAGGATGAAAACAAGCGTGAGCTGCTGGAGTTCAACTCAACGTTTTATGCCAAACAGGTGGATAGCCTGAGCAAAGAGCTTGAGGTATTAAAAGTCATCCTGCAAACCGGGCAAGTGACCGAGGAAAACAAAGCCACTGCGCCTGAGTCCATCAAAATATTAAAAATTGGCAACAAATATGAGTCTTATGCCCAGCAAAAAGCTGACCTGGAAGATAAGCAAGGCATGGCCGCGCAAAAAAGAGCCAGCCTGAGCCAGCAGGAGAAGATTCTGCAAAACAAAAGCACCATGATCCGTGAGGCACTGGGCGACACGGTGCGTTATCTCGACTCGCAACTGGAAGTTGAACGGGTGCGGTTACAGGTGGTGGAAAGTGATCTGTTGCTTGAGGAGGCCAAGAGCCAGGTGGAGATTGCTTACCTGGATTTTATCCAGCTGATTCTTGATTTGACCGACCAGGCAGAAGATGAATACGAAAAAAATACCGAACTGCTGCAAACCGCCCGCTCGGAGCTCAATACCGTTAACGAGCGCATCGAGTCCACGGAGATTAACTCGACGGTCAACGGCACCGTGTTATCCATCACCGATGGTCTGGCAAAAGGGGTGTTTATTGAGCGAAATGCCCAAATCATGACCCTGAAGCGGGCCGACGAAGGGGTCTATGTGGATGCCCGGTTTGACTCAAAATTCCGGCCCTATCTGGCCGTTGGTGAGGTGGCCAAAGTGAGGTTCGATGCCCCGGGCATCAAGGATTATTTCTATGGCTGGATCGACAATATCAGCATGGACTCATTTGAATACGATGAATATTCAAAACAGGGCGCACGCTACTACGACGTCAAGGTCATGCTTGACAGCGACAAAGAGCAGCTCAAGCTCAGTACGCTGCTGGGATTAAAAACGTCGGTCTATGTGGTGAATGATCAAATGACGTTTGTTGAATACATCTTCTCGACCTTTAACAAGGATCTGGATTTTGCCGTGTGGTAATGACTTATGGTTGGTTTTATTGGCGCATTATCATCTTCTCTGTGTATCTTGATACTGGTGTTTATCACTTTGCTGGTCGGGTATATCGATTCGATGTTGCCTGAAGCCTCGCTGTTCAAAATCAATGAGTCCACCTATCGCTATCCCATCGCCAGCTATTACATTACCGATGAAATGAAATGAAAGGGGAGGTCAGCAATGTGCTGGTCCGGCTGGAAAACGAATTCCACTTTCTGCCCGAGCGGGCTCAGGTTGGCTGCACTGCCGGTTTTGATATCCAGACCTCAATGGCAGAAAACATCATGGCCTACAACACCATCAAGCTAAGCAGCTTTGACCTGCCCATAGAGAGCACCATGGAGGCTGATCCGCTGCTGGTGGACAACAAACTCAATTACTGTTTTCTCGAATTCGAGGGTGAGCCGGATGGATGACGATGTCATGGCGCCCATGGTTGATGCCCTCACCGGGGCCATGGCAGCCATTTTGCTGGTGAGTATTTTTCTTATGGTCAGCACCCTGTCCAGCGTTGTCGCCACCGTCAAGGAGTACGGCAAAAATGCCCTGTACGAAAATGAAATACTGCTGAGCAATATCTTCGATCTGGAGCCGCCCATCCTGGAGCTGGACAAACAGCGGATTATTTTCTTCAAGTCTTTTGATCTCACTGAGGAGCAGATTCATGAGTTACAAACGTTATTCCAGACAACCCCACCGAAAAAGCTGCTGCTCTATTCTGACAGCAGCGAAAGTGTGGTGACTTTCAACGCGTTGCAATTTCTGCTGAAAACCGGTCTGAACACCCAGCTGGACAACATCAATTTTCAGTTTCTGAAAGCGCGCAGCGGTGTCATGACCGAGTTTGTCTGGGAGTTTTAATGAAATACTTTGGCTTTGTACTGTATGCAGCCATTTTTCTGCTGGTTGCTTTTATGCCCGCTGCCCGGGCGTTCTTTCTGGATTCCTGGTCGCTCGCCCCGGAAATTACCGCCCTGGTGGCCATCGCCTACACCTATGTAGTGGCGCTGACGATCCTTCTTACTGTTTTTCCGGGCTTAAGCAAAAACCGCTCGTTGCTCTACGACACGCACCTGAAGATGGCCTGCTCGGTGATGGTCTCTCTGGGTTTGGTCGGTACCTTCCTGGGTCTGGTGGATATGATCGCTGGTATTGCCAAGGCCCTTGGCGGCGAGGATTCGGACTTTTCTGCCCGTATGGCACTGCTGCTTGAGGCGATCGCCTCCTCACTGGGCGCCATGTCGTTTGCTTTCATGACCTCGATACTTGGTGTAGGCATCTCCGCCTACTCCATGATTGCCGGTACTTTTGTTCTGAGTTCATTAAAAGAGGAAGAAGAAAAAGCCAGCAGCAAGGCGGTTGCCGAACCAGAGCCGGCAAAAGGTGACGCATTGATCCTTGAGGAGCTGTCGCAACGTATAGGTTCTGTTGAGACGGAAGTAGCAATAATCCGGGTTCTGTCCGCTGAACAGGAGATTGTGCCTCCGGCCTTGCTGCACGAAATTGTCCAGCAAGGTGAACGAACCGATCAGAAACATCAGTTACTGGTCGACCAGATAGCATCGGTTGCCCATCAGTTCGCCAACCTCGCCAATACGCTGGATGACCTGTCATCCAGGCTGACCAAAACAGACCGCGACGAAGAAGCGTTGTTTGAGCAGCTCCAGAGAATCGAAACAACATTGGTCAGCAGCAACGTCGAGCTGACGAGTCTGGACGCGTCGCTGAATGAAGTTAAACAGTCGGCAGGTGATTTTGTCCAGCGGATCAGAAAGCTGTTTTCCTGATGTTCTGTTAAGCCCGGGGTAAACAGCCTGTGGTGGTATTTTCCTCTTTGCTTCTTCCCTTAGGAGAGTAGTAAACAGATCCGTACCACCGTTCACACTGAGCCTGTCGAAGTGTGCTGCCCGCATCCTTCGACAGGCTCAGGATGAACGGAGAGTGGTGGTACTTTTGTATCCACCACCACCCTTAGTAATACGGCTAATGTCGTGCACAGCATGATAAAATAGGCAGTACGATGAGCGAGATTCAAGTTGGTAACCCGGATGACATTCGCGTTTCCGGATTTGATCTTTCCGTTACCCTGCCCAATGGCACGGTAAAGGTAATACCAGGTGGTGTCACCGAGCTGTTAAAAGGTGACTTGACCATCGTTTCCGAGGGCGGGGGAGCCGTCTCCCGCACAGATATCCTGAGCAAAGTTAATTTGCAGGGGCAGGCAGCCGTTCTGGTGCCTGAGCTGCTCACCTCCGGCAAGCCGGCCGAAGGTGACAAGGAAACGATTACCAAGTTAACCAAAGAGGCGGAGGCGTCCCGGGAAGCCCTCAAAGACATGCGCGAGCAGGTTGAGGAGCTGAAAAAAATCAAGGAGGAAATGGAGAAGAAAGAGAAAGAGCAGGAGGAAAAAGAGGAAGAAGTTGAGTCGGAAAGCGAAATGGTCGAGGAGCTGATCCAGCAGCTGAACCAGACCATGGCTGCTCTGGCTTCAGAAGGTGCAGAGGCCATGGAAGCGGCCAAAAGCCCGGAAAAAATGTCAGAGGAGCCGACAGCACCTGCCAGCGAAGACAAACGCAGCAACGCCACCCCCAACGCCAACATTGGCATGGGCACCAGCAATGCCAGTGCCGCCCCCAGCCCGACGCTGGAGGGTACTGAGCCAGAAGAAGAGAGCAATCTGTTTGTCGATCTTGCGCTCTCTTCCCGTTCCGACAGTGGCGGCAAAGGTGACTTTATTACCAATGTCGTCAAACCAACCTTTGAAGCAACCACCCTGCCCGGCGCCACCATCACCGTTACTCTCAACGGCGTTGACTACCAGGTGACAGCCGACAGCGGCGGCAAGGCCGTTATTATCATCGAGGAGGCGCTGGAAGACGGCGAATACTCCATCAAAGTAAAAGCGGTGGATGAGAACGGTGGCACCGTATCGATCAGTGAGACCCTGATCATCGACACCGTCGCCCCGGAAGGCACCTTTGTGCTCGGCACAGACACCGGTTCATCAGACACCGACAACATCACCAATAACAACACTCCGACGTTTACCGGCCGCATTAGCGGTGACCCGGCATCGGTGACCCTGAGCGTGGGTGACCAGAGCTACAACCTGACGGCAAAAAACGGCGAATACTCCTTTACCTTACCGGTGGAACTGCCCGACGGTGACTACGAATTCACCCTGACCATACTCGACGAAGCGGGCAATGAGACTGTCCTCAAGCAATCAGTGACCATTGATACCGTTAACGAGTTTGCCGTTACCTTGAGCGACCTGACCGACAGCGGCGTTGCCGATGACTGGATCACCAATGCGGAACTGCCGGTATTCCGGCTGGAATATGAACCAGGCACCATTATTGATGTGGTGGTCAACGGTGAAGCTTACCCCATTGACACCAGCGGCGGCTCACCCACCATGTTCCAACCGCCCGACCCGCTGGCTGAGGGCAATCACAAGATTGAGTTTATTGCCACGGATGTGGCCGGCAACCGGGTAGAGATAGAAAAAACGCTGGTCATTGATACCACACCACCGGCGTTTGAGTACCTCGGCCTGAGCGCGGACAGTGATACCGGCACCGCCGGCGATAATCTGACCAACATCACCACTCCGACGTTTCATGGCCGGGGTGAGCAAGGGGCAACCATTCACCTGGAAATTGACGGTGTCGTCTATAACACCATCGTTGGCGACAATGGCCGCTGGTCGTTGTCCCTTGAGCACCCGTTGCCGGAAGACACTTACGCGGTCACTGCCTTCGCCGAGGATACCGCCGGCAACCGTTCTGAGGTGGCAACCAGCTCAGTGACCATCGACACCACCGGTGCGGATATTACCGGTGGGCTGGACGCCACCAGTGATTCCGGCCTGTCAACCAGCGATGGCATTACCAACACCAAAGACCTGATGTTCAGTGGCAAGACCGAACCCAACATCAAGGTTACCCTGAACATTGTTGACCTGGGCATCACCGAGATCGTAACGTCTGACGGTGAAGGCAACTACAGCTTCACCACCACCAAACCCAGCCCGGTGCCAGAAGGAACCTACGAGTTCGTCATCTCAGCGGTTGATGCGGCGGGCAACCTCAGTGAAAAACCCGCCACCGGTACCGTGGTGGTGGATCGTCAGGTCACTGATTTCACCGCCAGCCTCACCGCCGAATCGGATACGGGGGTGGATGACAGTGACAATCTGACCAGTGTCACCAGGCCAACCCTATCCGGCACCGGCGAGCCCGGCGCCGTGGTTAGCATCGTCATCAGCAATGCCGCCGGTGCGGTGGGGAATCCCCACGGGCCAATCACGGTCGATAGCCGGGGCCAGTGGCAATACACCCTGCCAGAACCTTTGGCCGATGACAGCTACAACTTCAACTTCACCATTACCGATCTGGCCGGCAATACGGCTTCCATTCCGCTGCCCATCATCATCGACACCACCATTGTCCTCACTGCGGCCATGGACGGTGAAGCGGAGTCCGGCCTGACCAATCAGGACACCCCCAACTTTACCGGTACCTGCGACCCGGGTGTTACCGTAACCCTGGTGCTGAGTCATGAGTTGTCGCGCAACACCATAACCCTTGAGGCCAAAACCGGCAGCGATGGCAGTTGGTCCATTACCGTGCCGGAAAAAGATGCCCTGAACGCCCAGGGCAACTGGAGCTGGTCCGTGCAGGCAGAAGATGCCGCCGGTAACCGCGCCGAGGATGTAACCGGCGGCTTTGTGCTGGATACCATCCCGCCAGAGGTTGAGCTGTCCCTGGTGTCGCCCAACACCGCCGATGGCACCTTAACCAACGACCCTGATTTGGATCTCTCCATTCGCTCTGAGCCGGGGGCACAGGTATCCATCACCGTATTTCGGGTTGAGGAAGGCATTCCCGGCGCCACACCGGCCTACGCCACATCAACACCGCTCACCGTACCCGCCAATGGCCAACTGTTTTGCAGCACCACCGAACTGACCGACGGTGACTACATCTACCACGTAACGGTGGCTGATGTGGCCGGCAATATCACCGAGGTGCCGGAAAAATCAATCACCATCGACACTGTACCGCCGGCGCTGGGTGAGGTTATTCTCACCGCCGCGTCCGACTCCAGTACCGTCCGTGACAACATCACCAGCGTCACCGAGCTGAGCTTTCAGGGAACCGGTAGCGAGGTGGGCAGCACCATTGAGGTGACCGCCCGAAATAAAATCACCGGTGAAGTCATTACCCTGGACCCGGCCTCCTTTGAGGTGACCGACAGTAACTGGGTGTACAAGGTACCCACCGAGCTGGCCGATGGCGAGTACACCTTCGCATTCACCGCGCAAGACCTGGCGGGCAACCGGTCCGCGGTGGAATCCATCGGTGTTCAGGTGGATACCACACCGCCGGAGCTGGGGGCAGTGACACTGCAAAGCGGCAGTGATACCGGCAGCAGCGACAGCGACTTTGTGACCAACAACACCAACCCGGTCTTTTCCGGCTCCAGTGCCAAGGGCGATACCATCACCATCGCCATCTACCGGGGCGATGTGCTAGTGAAAACAGGCAGCACCGTGGTCACCAACGAAGACGGCACCTGGAATGTCCAGGTACAGGCTCTGACCGATGGCGACTACCACTGGGTGGTCACCACCCGAGACGTGGCCGGCAACCAGAGTCGTCTGGACTCGCCTGAACAGACACTGACCATCGACACAGTCTACACCGGTGCCACCGGCAAGCTGGATGACGACAGCAACTCTGGCTCGATCACCGATAACATCACCCGGTTCCAAGAGGTGGTGGTTTCCGGCACCGGTGAACCCGGCTCGCGGGTGACCCTGAAAAGCCTGACGGCGCCCGATGGCACCACTCTTGATGTTTCCAGCGTCACCGCTGGTACGGCCACCGCCAGTGGTCAGTGGCAACTGAATCTGCCCTTTCTCGGCGCCGGTGACGGTAACTACACGTGGGTGGTGACGCTGACCGATATTGCCGGCAACGCCAAGGATGTAGAAGGCATCGTACAGCTCGATACCACCACCGTCGTTACCGGTGAGCTGGAGTCAGACAGCGGTATCTCTGACGCCGACAACATTACCAGCGACAGCAGCCCGACATTTATCGGTACCGGCGAGGTGGGCAGCACGGTTCGGCTGATTATTACCGCCCCGAACAAACAACTGGTGAACAGTATTCCCACCGCAGTGGTGGCCAAGGATGGCACCTGGCGCATCACCGCACCAGAGCTGTCCGAAGATGGCGAGTACAAATGGAAAGCGGAAATTACCGACGTAGCCGGCAATGTCGAGACTACCCCAGACATGACCTTTGTGGTGGACATCACGTTGCCGGCAATTCTTAATGTCCAGCTGGACAGCCCGGTGGGCTTTACCAGTGACATACCCAACATTCAGGACACCACTCCGGATTTTTCTGGCAGAAGCTCTGAGGCCAACTGTTCGGTGAAACTGCATGTCTACCGGGTCACTGATGGGGTGGTCAGTGGCTCGCCTTACTACTCGTCCAAGACAGTGACCGCCAATATCGACGGTGAGTTCTCCATCACCGTCACCACGCCACTGCCCGATGGCGAGTACCGCTGGGGGCTGGAAGTATCGGATCTGGCCGGCAACCGCGCTTTCTCTGAACAGCAGGCAATGATCATCGATACCAGCCCGCCGGCGGTCACCGATGTGCGCCTGACCACAGATTCTGACACCGGCCTGGAGGGCAACGACGGCGTCACCAACGAGTCCAAGCCGGTGTTTACCGGCCGCTGCGAACCCGGTACCCGCATCAGCATTGAACTGCTCGACGCCGATGGCGCGGCGGTGGCCCTGAAACCCGATTATGTGGTAACCGGCAACAGCGGCGCCTGGAGCTACACACCCGAATCAGTACTGCCTGACGGCACCTACACCTGGGTGGCCAGTGCCATGGACCCGGCCGGCAACATCGGCACCAGCAGCACCGTCAGCCTGGTCATCGATACCGAGCCGCCGTCACTGACCGGAGTCCAGCTGGATGCGGCCAGTGACACCGGCGAGCTGCACAACGATGGCATTACCAATGACAAGACCCCGACTTTCTCTGGCACCTGCGAAAAAGATGCCCTGATCGTGCTGCAACTGTTCGACAGTAAAAACCCGGGCACCGCCGCCTACACCTTAGAAACCCGGGTCACCGCCGAAAATGGCAGCTGGAGCATCACACCGACGTCCCCCATAGCCGATGGCACCTACCACTGGCAGGTCACCGCCACCGACCTGGCCGGCAATGAAACGCTGATGGTTAACCCGCAGAATCTGGTGGTGGACACCACCATCACCGGCTTTACCGCGGCCATGGAGGCCAGCTCCGACACCGGCACCCTGGACAGCGACAAAATCACCAAGGCCGGACAGGTCAGCATCGCCGGTAAGGCCGAGCCGGGCTCGAAAATCGTGCTGACCTCACTGGTCAATACCGACACCGAGGACGTGGTTGCCCTGACCGGAGTGGCAGTGACCGCCGACGCCAATGGCAGTTGGTCGCTGACTACACCAGCGCTGGGCGCCGATGGGTTATACGATTGGACGGTGGAGGTGACGGATATCGCCGGCAATACCGCCACCATCAGTAACAGTTTCACCCTGGACCGAACCATTGCCGTCACTGGTGCCCTGAGTGCAGAGAGTGATTCCGGGGCACTGGATACGGACAACAACACCAATATCAAGACACCGACCATAGCCGGCACTGGCCTTGACGGTGACAAGATCTCAGTGAAGATAACCGGCCCTGGCGGTTTCGCCAAAACCCTGGAAACCACGGTGGTGAACGGGGAGTGGCAGGTCACCTTTGACGGCGACAATGCCCTGACCGTCGATGGCGGCTATCGCTGGACAGTGACTGCCACGGATATCGCTGGCAATACCGACACGGACGACGGCTCATTTACTCTGGACACCGTCGCGCCCACGGCAACAGTGGCCCTGACCAACGACACCGGCCTAGTCTCCGACGATAACATCACCGGTGCCGATGCCCTGACGATCAAGACCCAGCTGAGTGGCAACGCCCATTCGGTGCAGCTGGTTGTCTGGCGTGAAAGCGGGTCAGCGGATTCACCAGCCTTTACCCAGACAGTAACACTGGCCAGTGGTGCCACTGAGTACACCTTTACCACCAGTGCCCTGGCCGACGGCGACTACTGCTACAAAGCCATTGTCAAGGATCTGGCTGGCAATACCAGTGAGTCGCCAGTCAGGGAAGTCACCGTTGATACCACGCCGCCGGAGCTGAGCGCGGTCACCCAGGAGGGCGTCAGCAATGGCACCTACATTGGTGATACCGACATTCAGTTCAGCGGCACCGCTGAGCCAGGTGCCCGGGTCTACCTGGTACTGACCAAAGGCAGTGAGACCATCACCTCCAGCCCACCCTACGTGGAGGCGAACACCCTGGGTAACTGGGAATACGCTCTGCAGCCCAGCGTGGCCAACACCCTCACCGACGGCACTTACCAGTGGTCCTTCCTGGCCGTTGATGTGGCCGGTAATATCTCCCCGGCACAAAGTGGCGAATTTACCCTCGATACCGTTATACCGGTAGTCACCTTCACCGGCCTGAGCGGCGACACCGATACCGGCGATACCCATGACGACCTGCTCACCAACGCCGAGCGTCCGGTATTTTGCGGTACCGTCAATGAAAGTGCCTTTGTCACCGTCACCCTGAACTCCATCCCGCCCGGTACCAACTACTCATTCACCACTGCGACCGGGGTCAATGGCAGCTGGGAGCTGGCCGCCACGGAAAACCTGAAGGAAGGAACCTATAAAATCAGCGTCACCGCAACGGACATGGCCGGCAACCTCAGCGAAGCGGTGGAGCACTCGGTGAATATGGAGATTGACCGGACCATCACCGGCGGTGATGCCGGCGACTTTGGCCTGACCACCGACACCGACAGCGGCACCAGCAGCAGTGACGATATCACCAACAGTACCGCCCCCCGACTGACCGGTACGGTGGAAGCCGGCACGGTGGTCACCCTCAAGTTGCTGACAGCTCCGGGCGGCACCACGGTGACCGGTTTTACCCCCATCAGCACCACCGCCACCGATGGCAACTGGACGCTGTCGTTGCCCACCATCGGCCCGGCCGAAGGCACCTATAACTATCAGCTGGAGTACTCCGACGCCGCCGGCAACAGCAAAATCGTCACCGGCAGTTTCCTGTTTGACAGCTCCATCAACCTGACCGCACAGTTCGACTCCACCACCGGCACCGATGACGACGGGGCGAAGTACAGCAACAACGCTACGCCGACACTGGTCGGTACTGGTGATGCCGGAGACAAGATCACCGTGGTGATCAATGGCCCCGGGAACAATGGCCCCGGG
>Ga0126343_10000598_pt1 | contig 14466 bp, 13 predicted proteins | sample Cyp2metagenome_FD_92531 | JGI IMG/M metagenome (GOLD analysis project Ga0126343, IMG submission 92531) | Coral microbial communities from Lord Howe Island, Old Settlement Bay, Australia - Cyphastrea 2 metagenome | ecosystem: Host-associated > Invertebrates > Cnidaria > Coral ... | reverse complement strand
ATCTCTGGAACGAGAGGAGATATGACAAAGAGGAAAACACCACTCTTCTTCACTTTTAAAGGCCTTTCAAATAAGCCTATTTTTCAATACCTCAATTTTTCATTTCATAGGCACTTTAAGTATGTAATATTACTAAATTCAAGTTTAGGTTGCAAAGCTCCTAAATTAATGTCTTCTACAAATTGGACCCAAAATAACCACAAAACTAGCTAGAAGATCAAGTCCAAATACCATTTATTGTAAGGTGAAAACAACTTCACTAGGCAAAAACATAATCCTTTGTAATTATCAACCTAACTTCAGTCTTGTAGATACAATTCAAATGAAACAGTTCATTTGAGTTAATACCATTGTTTGCATCCTATCCTGGACTTTACGTATCCAGTAATGTCACGTAAATTTGCGATTTCGTGCTGTGATAAGTTGTGCATAATTTGACCTATTTGCCATCCAATTCCCAATGTCCGACCTCTTTGCCAATTTGGCCTCGTGAAACTCACGTCCGCGCACAAACTTGACTTATCGCAAGGAACAGAGCTGGCTGGTTTGCTGCTGATGAAAACACTTTTGTCATCTATTTATAAAAGTGTCGCTTCCATTTCGGTTAAGTGCATTGCTACTTTCACAAGTCAAAACCATTTTGCAACTCGTTTCCAAGTTCGTGAAAGGCAGTTTAGTCATTCGAAGAATCGGCAAGATCCGTCTTCCAAGAAATTTTGCCTGAGATCAAGTAAGTACAGGGACTGAATTATTTTTTTGTTCTGTCCTGTGTTCTGGTTTGGTAAGCCTTTTTTTCGATCCATTGAGTAACTTTCGTTTGAAATTAAAGGCTATGTAATGTTTCTCACTGGATCACGTATGTTAAGCCCTGGCCAAACGGAATCGCAAATAGACGCAAGTTCTCAACTTGCGTCTACTTGCGACTCCGTTTGGCCAGGGATTGGGTGCACTTGCGTTGACTTGCGATGACTTGCGCTCACTATGGTGGAGATCAAATTTGCTCGCAGGTCGACCCAAGTTTTTCACCGTTTGACCACCCAACCCAAATCAGCGCAAGTTGAGTGACTCCCATTAACATGTTATCAGCCAATGAAACACAGGCTATGTCTGCCTTAAAATGGGTTTTTTTCGACTTTTGTGCACTAGCGAGGAAACGTGCGAGTCCGTTTGGCCACCTAACGCAAGTATCTACGCAAGTTGTGCGACTACTTGCGAGTCCGTTTGACCAGGGATTTATTGCAGTTGTTCCACGAGCACCACTTGCGACTACTATGAGTATCAACACCTTGAGTGTATTATGTAAGTATTATTAACGGTGGCTTAGAGGCAGGCTATAAACGTTTCTGCAGGTAAGTTTAAAGAAAAATGGGTAACTTGCCAGCGACTTTGGCCATTTATTTGTGTTTCCATTTAATTACACTTGCAAAATATCAAGATGACTTGAAAGAAACGGTAAAACCGGAACAAACAGAACGTTTTGTGCCTAGTTTCCACTTGCGGCATAAATATGGGCTTAGTTGACCAAGCTTGTTTGTTAAAGGTGGCTAGATATTGGCCACCCTCTTTTTTATGAAGTGTTTTAGGACTGAGGAGGGATTAAGGTCCATATATTAAATAATTTATATTTGAGCTGCTGTTGTAGTTTAAAGTGAAGAATAATCATCGCAGTAAATTTTCCAACTTTAGCAACTGGAAAGAAAAAGTCTTCAAAAAAATCAGTGCTTCAACGGGACTCGAACACATGACCTCCGTGATACCGGTGCGATGCTCTACCAACTGAGGTATGATGCCACACATTGGGAGCGAAGTCAGTTCGTTGAGCGTCTTTCACAAGAACAAACTTGGAAAATTAAACGGCATCCCCTTTTAACAACTGGGACTGAGGCCAATAACGAGAATAAGTTGTTGACTAAGGCCCTAGAGGGACTCAAAAACCTCAAAAAATAGATTTATCCTCTGAGCGTTTCCTAAGTAATCTGGCCCAAGAGGCAAAGGGTGTACCCGCTGAATCGGTTAGTAATTTTCAAAGTCTTTAATCCAGGTTTATAATTATCAAAGTAAACGGCATACAAACATGTTTACGAAAGTAAAATTACACAATCAAAGCTTGCACACGCGAAGCAAAATAAAGGCAAAATGAAAGCATACAAGTCCAAATAAACCGAAATATCGAACGCTTACAAACAATCTGAGGGTTACTTCTTAAAATAACTGACAATGTTTGTCGAGATCCAAAGGATAAAGAGCGATTGACACTCGCAATCGTCAAAACAAAATCGTCATAAACATAGCTGCACAAGATTATCACTCGTTCGGCTTGGTAACAACTAAGAGTTTTGCCATGTGAAAATCACGACATGTCCGTTTGGAACCTACATTCCGGCCCCAGTAAATACACGCAGATGTCGATAGCGTCGTGTTTATTAACTAAAGCCTGAATGATTCCAACCGTAGTCCTGAACTAATCTTGACTCAAGTTTGAACATTTAAGTCAGTGAGTTTTCTCCTGGTCAGCTTCTAGCAGCACTCACTTGTCGATGGTTAGCATCAGGATTCCATCTTTGGTTTTCACCTTGACTCTTCCGACACATCCGTCACCGTTAGGAAAGGTCTCAATGATCCGGGCTAGCGGCCATGCATTTCGTGAACAAGTGTCGTCCTGGCCATACGGAGTCGCAAGTAGACGCAAGTTGAGAACTTGCGTCTATTTGCGACTCCGTTTGGCCAGGGCTTAAGGCTATCGCCAGCATTTCGGAGGGTTTCTTTGTATCGCAAGACCTAAGCAATAAACTTCTTTAATTTGTGCCTTTAGGAGAATTGCTTCATCGTTTCTTCTATCAGTTTTGAATTTTCTTTTCGTGATGCTCCACCAGAGTAGTTATAGAAGGTCATTTTAAGCCTTGTTACTGTCTAGGTAAGTCTAGGTAGGTCTAAAGTCATTAAAAGACCATGGGTGGTTTTGTCCTTGATGGGTATGACAAAGCAGATGTTAACAAAATGCTACTTGTGATTTTTGCGCCAGAATATGTTGACGATGATAAACCATCCCAAATCACGAGATCGTAGATCCAGCTAAGCATTTGCCCAATTTGGGCTGGGAACTATTCGCCCTACCTCCAGCCCAACACCACTCGAAGATCCGATTTTTTTAATTAGGCTTCTGACCCTGACGATGCCAAGTTCACCACCATTAATTAGAGAGGTAAATATTCGGCAGCATCGAGACCAGTGTATGGGTGATATTACGAAAACGGACGTTGACTTGACATAGGTCATTGTACATACGGCATACATGCCTCGGAAAGGATTTTCTCTAAAATTTCATTCGTGGATATCATTTCAACGGTCTCGTTCTCAACAAAGTGGATGGGTATTTGTATACGGTGATGATCTTGTTCAAGCATCTCTCGTTCCTTTCCTATATACTGGCCGTGTGTGTTTTCCTCTTCATTAGGTAACAATCCGCGCCATCTTCGACCTCTTCTCCTCTGCCCTCTTCCCCTCCTTATCATCTTCCACCTCTTTTTCTTCTTCCTCTAGCAACACTGTGCTGTCCACACATATGTAGTGTTCTCCGTGGTTCTTCATGTTCTCGTGCCCCAGCTGCACTCTTGCAGTGGGTATGCTAGAAGAGGGAGAAATAACCGCTGTGGCATAAGGGCCCAAAGTCGAAACTACAACAATTTCTATATTACACAAATCCGCTGCCGCTTGTAAAGTTATTTGGTCGCCATAAGTGCCATTCTTTGCCATTTAGTGTAAATATTCTGCTCAGGGCGTGGCCGAAAAAAGCTTCAAAGGCGTACCCTCACTGTTGTTTGGATTGTTCGTCACGTACTTCACAATTTCTTCCCGGACAATTTCTGGTGATCGGTGTATACCTAGACGGCCTAACCAGAAGCACAGTGCCCCAAACTGACAGTTTCCGTCGCCTGGTGGATTGTACATGGGAGACAAATCTATGTTAGGAAAGTCTAGATCCAGAAAACGATCGCAGGCTGTTAACGGTATGTAAAAATTTTTTCGAATTTTTTTTTTTTTTTTGCTTATCCTTGTTTGTGCTTCCTGGGAGGCGTTTCCTAATACTTGCGATGTCTTCTACCGAAAACCATTCCTCTATGTGTTTACAAAAAGTAGGAGGCCTAGACCTGACTTTATATGTATCACGATTTGTTTTTCTCTTCTGTAATACTGAACTTTAAACAACAAACCTTCCTTTCGGTGGAAGTTTACCTCCTTTTTCCGGTCTGTACCGCACCAGAACGTGCTCTTTCACTTTAAAAGTTTCCGCTTTGTGGCGTCGCTTGTGGCTTTTTACCATTCGATCGTTGAGCTTCTTGCTGTAAAGGTTAGCTCTTCATCTGATCTTCTTTACTTTCTTCAGGTGGCCGGCCAATTCCCGTTTTTTTGGCGCTTTGGTAACGACGTTATCATCAGAATCTACACAGTCCAGCGACGCCTTCACTAATTGATTTGACTTGCGCCCGTAGTATATTTCGAAAGGACACTTCCAGCCAAGTTCTTCTTTACACTCTTCATTCAAAATCCGGTTGTAGTCTTCAAGATTCGCTGCCCAGTTCACCCCCTTTTTTGCCCAGGGATACTAGGTCGTACATGATTTTTTTTCTTAATCGCCTATGCGATCTCTCAACCTTTCCCTGGGACTGCGGGTGGTAGGGTCTCGATTTAATTAGCTTTATTTTTAATTTTTTGCAAAGAGATCTCACCTTCCCTTCGAATTCTTTTCCTCGGTCACTTCGAGGGCGATCCGGTGGACCGTGCTCGCTATAAATTCTCTAAAGTGCCCTACTAACATGTTCGCTTGACTTTTTTTGCAGCGGCTGCAACCACAAGTACCTACTAAAAATATTCATTACGCTCAAAACATACCTATACACGTGTTTGTTGTAGTTGACAGCCTCTTTGCTTAAGTCCATCAGGTCAATTTGATGCTGACCTTGAACGGTCTTGGCGGTTACTGGCCTTGGGGTAGCTTTATTTGTGAATTTGACATTGTGAATGCGAAATTTTGTATCGTTGTTTGTCGCTCGTAGGATATTTCTTTCGCTTAGACCTGCGAAGCCAGCTGCGGCTCGATTTCGCAGTTTTTTACATCCATCAGCTTCTGCTTGATCAAATGTTGTTGAAACAAGACTTCCTATCGATGACTTCTTAACTACTTTCTTGCCCTCAAAGTACAGTGTTGGGGCAGACTGAGGTCCAAGGTGCAAACTATCACGTTGACGCCAATAGCGCACTACTGCATTCCTCTGCTCGCGTGTGCGTTCTGCAACGGGCACCGTAAAATTTCCTTGTACTAGCAGCAATAGCGTCTCGTAAGACTCGTCGCTTAACGCATGAAAATATTTCCCTTTTTTTCTGCTCCAAAACTGCAAAAACACAGCATAAAGCAGCTCATAAAGGCTAAGATTTACTTATATGCCATATTAGCTATATCGATGGGAAAACTACGAAGTTGCACAATAAAAGGGACAGAAATAAGCACCACCAAATTAAATGACGGGTTACTTACTCGGATTAAGTTGAAACCATTCTGAAATAAAGTTTCCCTTCGGAAAATGTGCTGTGGCATCGGAAGGGTTTCCGCACGTGAGCACTGAAAGATCGTGCTACTCTGGGCCTTTGTTTCAAGCTTGATGTTATAGGCTTCGATCTCAGCTTTCATTGGTTATATTAGACGTTTATTTTACTCACAGTGAGTTGTCTGCTGTGAGCTTTCCATATGTCTAGCAACATTCATTACGACCTGCTGAATCTTAAAAATAAAGAAATATGAGAGTAGAATAACCCAAGATTTCACCACATCTTTTTATTTTTACCTGGCCAGGAGTTTTTTTTCTCTCTGTTCACTTATTGCATTCCATCGTCGGTAAACTAGCTTTGTGATCTCCGAAATAACAATTGCGAGAATCGTGGAGAACGCGGTTTTTCTTTCATCCCCTCAATTTAGTATGCAGAGGGACATATCAAGGAAAAAGTATTTGCACCCTGGGGAGTAGTGAAGTCAAATTATTTCTACCAAACATTCTATTCAAATTAAATTCGAAACTTGATCACAAAGTGTGACAACTTGTTATTACATAGTTCGACAGCTAAATTTATTGCAAAGTGTGACAACTTGTTATTACAAAGTGCGACAGCTAATCTATTGCAAAGTACGACAAGTGTTATTACAAAGTGCGACAGGTATTACAAAGTGCAACGATTGTTACAAAGTGCGACAGAACACTCCTCGTTAATTGGCCAGAAAAATATTTTTCTGGCCGATCAGCGGGACGAATTTCAACCACTTCTGGAACTCTTTTGGTAAGAAAACGTGCAAAGGGGCCCTTCAGCCCTTGAAGTAAACTTTTGCGATAAAGATGTCGTTCGCCCGCAAATATCGCATCGTCCCGACTGTAGCCCCTGGGTCTCCGAGGATGGGTGCAGCTGATGTTACCATAAGAATCACTCAATCGCTGGAAGGTCACAGCTCCGTAGCCACTGGTTTGAGCATCCGCAAAATGGTGTAACTGGCTGGTCCTGATATCACTGAAATTCTTCGGCTTGATGCAGCAGTTAACAGAGAAACCTGACAGTTTTGATATTTCGGCAAGCCAGACATGCCAACGGTTTTCATCATCTCCAGCTATGGTGTCATCCCATACTAGCTTTCTTCTGCATAGGTCTTGCAGAAGGATCTTAGCAGCACAAATGGCTCAGCTAAACCCAACGGGTCATATATAAAACTAACAACAGCCAATATCCCTCGTCTGGTCGGGTCCTTCGGCTTCACGTTGATGTTTAACTCAAATCTGTATGTCTGGATGTTCCACTGGATCCTCAGTGCACGTTCGCTTGGTAGGTGCTCAACGTCGAGCATCTTAACTGATTTCGCTCTCACTTTGCGAAATGGGCTCTAACTTTCTTTGAATTTGACACCGACGTCGTTAGTCGGAATCCACCATTCTGCAGAAGTTTACTCAGCTGGTCAGCTAGAGTGATCGCAGTGTCCTCAGCCTTCTGGCCACCAGAGAAATCAAAATGTTCAGGGGTTACTCGCACCTGGTGGAACATAGATTCAATGTCCGCCATCATTGCAATGTGTTGCTTTCTAAATAGAGTTAATACTCCCACCAATGAATTCGTCAAGTCGGGTCCCTGCTATAGCTTGTCATTTAGTGATTTTCCGCGGTATTTGGCTGAACAGTCGCACCGACTCTTTTTTGGTCAGGTTTAAGTTGGTGGTGCACTGGATGGTGGGGTAAGGACCACACAAACCCATCTTGACGATTACGTTTTTCTTACGGGACTTTCTGGGCACACCCTTTACTAAGCATGTCGTCCATCACAGTTGAATATCTTCCAAGCAGTTCTGAATTTCTCTGTAATCGCTGTGATCTTTTTTCGGGTAAACATGGTTGATCATCTCTCCATGACAACGACATTTCATAATGATTGTCCTTCAACTTGACTGACTTCTTTATAATAGAGATTGCCCTTTGATCATCTTGGGATGACCCAAATTCACTATCTGCAATGCGTTCGCTGAATTCTCGATTGTAAAAGTTCTTGAACTCCTCGTTCAGCTCATGGTCTGTCCTGATAAGATTTGCTGAGCATTTGCATTCTTTGTGGTCGGAGCTAAGTAGACCATTAATGGCCCAGCCAAATCGGGTTTTGGTTGCATACGGTCCACCACCTTTGCTCTGTCTTATCTCCTTTGGTCCTAATACTTTGATGTTGTCATTCCCCATTAGCAGACCGACTGGAACTCCTAATTCCATGTAGGTGGGGCCACCTGTTAACATCATCTTGCTCTGGGACATCTTTAGCTGACACTGGTAAGGACTTAACTGAGAACACTGTGGGCAGTTCAACAAGGTTTTCATCTTCAAGGTCAAACAATTCAAGGCTTACTAAGCTGCTCTTTGTAATACTGTTTTCCTTTTCAATGGTCTTAGAGAGTATTCTGCTTTCTTGACATCTAAGCCCTGTTGTTTCAGGAGTGTTTGGGTACAGAACGTCGAATTAGATTCTCTCTCAAGAAAGGCTTGAGTCACTACAATATTGTGACTACCTTCGGCTTTAACTTTCGCTGGCACAACAGCTTATCCAATCCGAGATCTGCTAACCCCAAAGGCACTACACTGTGTCTCCTCAACCTCTACAAAACCATGTTTATAAAAGTCGTCTCACTTTGATGGGTATCCTCTGACTGCCTTTCGCTGTTGACGGGAGGTGGAGGGTGTAACATCATTACATGTTTCCCTGCGCAGTCAGTGCATTCAGCAGGTCTTCTACAACCTCGCACTCGATGATGAGGAATCAGACAATTGAGTCCCTTCTTCCTTGCAAACTCGTCTCACTCGCTCTAAGACTTTTATTATAACATCTTTCATTCTTGTAACACGTGCCTGCTATGGCAAAAGATACACTTGACTGGTCTAGAATATCCTGATTCCTTCTTCTCTTCCTGCTTATCTTTTTTAGCTTCCGGTTTGCCGATTTCAGTACCGAAGCAAGAACCTTTAAGCCTAACGGGAGGTTTCTTCTTGTAAGATTCTTTATCTTTCAGGCTGCCTGATATGTCTCCAAACAGTGGATGTGCTGCCGCACCAGCTTCTCGTTCGACAAAGTTAGCAATATCATCAAGTGCTACTTGTCTGTCCTCCTTTTTACCGGTGTTGTCAGCCGTAAAGTGCCATCTTTTCCAGGCATCGTATGGCTGACGATTTACCAATTCCTCTTCCTGGGTTATCTATCTTGCTAAGATATTCAGTTTCTTTTAATGTGTTCCTGCAGCTGGTCAAAAGCACTGGAAACTTCTGTAAGGCTTCCCCATCTTCAGATTTAATTTGTGGTCCATTCGCAACTTTTTCAACATATGCTGAAGCGATCTTGTAGGGTTGGCCATACCTGCTCTTAAGGGGCCTCCTTGCTTCCTGGTAACCTTTATGGGAATCCATCAGTGAACAGCTCTGCATAAGCTCTTGAACAGCTCCCGAAGTGTACTGGACTAAATAATACAGTCGTGCACTGTCGCTATCCGTCCTTGCTTCTCTGAATGTCCCAGATGCTTTCACAAACTTGCTGTACTCAATTGGATCTCCACTGAACACGAGTTGTTGTTGCGAGTTCGAATGTTTTAAGTGGTGGGTAGTTTGTAGTCTAAGTCAAGACGCAGGGATGTCAGAACAGCTACTCGGTTATTTATTCCAGACGAATGTAATAAACTCCACACAATACTTTACAAAAAGCTCACACTAACTGGAAGATTTCACCTGACCTCCGTCACACTTGCTAGTTACACGGCCTCTGCCAAACTTTACACACGACCTCTGTCGAACTTCAATAAACACGGCCTCTGCCAAACTTAACGCGACCTCTGTCACACTTCGATAAACACGTACGGACGTACTCACTTAAACACTACTCTCACTCTCACTACTTTTAAATTTACACTGATCCGCTTATATACTTTACAGCATAAGGTTCTAGAACTTTCCGGCTATACTAAATAAAGAAACATTACAAAGCGATACTATTTACAGCCACATATGTAATCGGCTAAAAAAGAACTACTAAGTCACGATGATACAGCACTAATTAAATATTCAAGAATGTCACGAAAGTCACGCACAATTTTTCGTAACACTTGGGCAGTGTCAGAGTCAAAGAACTCCTTTGTTACTGTGTCACCCTTTCTTCGATGCACTTAATTTGTCTCTCTTGAATAGTCATCATCTTAGCAAGGTTATCTTGCTTTGTAAAGAACTCCTCCTTTTCAGTTTCCTTTTTCAACGTAGTCAACACAGGGAGCGTAACAAGTGGTCGCTTTATTTGGCTATTCAGCTGCCAGCGGAGATTCCTCAGTCTTAATCTTCGACTTAGTACTAAGATCAACTTCTTCAATCTGTTCTTCAATTTCACCAATGTGAGACAGTTCACCACGCTCGTTTGCCTCTGCTTTAGCATAAATTTCCTCCTTTTCAGCTGACTGGGCTAGTTCCATCTTCATTTTAAAAATCTCTTCTTGTTGCTTTAAGTGATATTCTTTTTCCTCCTTCATTTTCTGTAACGGAAGCTTTCTCTCTGCTAATTCCTGTTTCTCTTTTAACAACGTCAACTTTGCTTCAAGAGTCTTACGGTTTGCTGTTTCCTCGATAAGCCTTCCTCTTGCTGAACTAGATGAACTGCTGGTATGGGACACCTTCGACACTTTTCTTGACTTTGAAACGCGTTAGGATACAACATGACACAATGCGACGCGATGAGACAAGACAAGACGAAACCAGACGGCTAACTGAAGAGATTTTACAATTCCTGTTGCATTAGTTCACTGAGGATACAACCGAGGCGAACGGGTCAATAGACTCTTTCGCCTCGCTTGGATGACGAACCACTGATAGCTGTAATAACAGCTATTAGAAAACAGTCCTTAGAAATTACGCACGCTGTTTGGTTAAAAATCGTGTTTGTATAACTCGATTGAAACACAGAACTAGCATGTGCTGTTGACGTAATGATAGCGCCAGCGAAGAGAATTTACATTTTGATAATGAACGTTAACAACCAAACGTTGTTTGGTTTTTTTGAAAACCGTACACACTGCAAGCCTTAGTTTGTGTAACCACGAAGTAACAGCAAACAACTAACCGCAAGCAAACCGGAAAAGTATTACTCATATATATTGAGCTAATCTGGTCTGGTTCGTTGTTAATTTATATAACACAAGTCACGAAATGTCTATCGTGGTCTCACTCGGGTCTCCCTTGTTGTTACCATGTGTTTTCCGTACCAAATTAATGTTGCGGTACAGCATTAGACGATTCAGTTACGTAATGGCCTGAAAAGGTCAGTTCCTTTGCTCAGTTGTTTTGTCTCCCAAAGATAAATGTTTCTCTTTTCAGTCTTGATCCTAACTGTTCTCACACGATCAAAAAGTTATTGAGGATGTGTGAGTCAGCCATGAGATTCAATGTATCCTAGTGCAATCTCGTTCCCAGAGTGCACGTGTCTTTTGGTCAGCGTCATGACACGGAGGTTTGGAATGGATTTAAATTTCCAGACTCTACGATTTTATGAAGAAACTGCGGTATCAGAGTTTGAAAGCAAAAGGCATGTCACGTGGGCTCTGGGAACGAGAATGTTGGTTATTCCAGAGTTTCATGACTTAGCGCTGTGGGAACGAGATTGATCCTTATATTTGCTTTACAAATTTAACCGATGTTTCTAAGAATTAGAACCTTTACTACACCAAAGTCGTACGAAAAACCACCAGAAAAAACACCCTTAATATATGGCCAGAAAATATGTGGAAACGTATTCCTCATCTAATGCAGCAGCACGAGACCCCAAGGAAAGGTACTTTAAATTTTTTTTTATTTTTTTTTTACACAAGCTGATCTAATAGAAATAAAATCCTAAAAAAAGAAAATGGGAAAACACAAAGAGCGACCGACCTAGAATGACTTAAATCTCCCACTTAAACCTTGAACAGTCATTAAGAATCCCGTGATGCACGGTAAGTCTTTCCAAAGAGCCGTCAGAATAATAATTTCCATCTAAGTCGTCCCTCAATCGTGAGATATGATATTTTCCGGCGTGGAAAGCGGACTGGACGTATCCCACTTTCAGCAGAATGTGGTGATAACATTGTTACTTGTTGATATGAGATGTAAGCCTACTTATAAGAATGCTGTTAGTATAGACACACGACTACGTATGTGTAATAAAAGAAAAACCCTTTTGTAAAATATGTAAATAGCAAGATTCATTTGGAAATGATTGCGGGGTGGAAATAGGTCACACAAACCTTGTCAGTCACATATTACGGAGGCTGGGTTTGCTGCAAAATCGAAACATTTTGTTTTTCAATCGATTTGAAATCCTGCCACTTCCGTTTTGGGTAAGTGCTTTTTTGTTTCAGGTTGTCAAGGCCAGTGTCATTATCCTGTTAGAAGGCAGCTGAACTCTTTCGTTTAAGATTTGGCATTTATGCGAACCAAACGTTAATTAATGACTGATGTTAACTGGTAAAAATGTAAGATCGATCGGCTACACAGTATACTTGTACCGTCACTCGGTTCAGTTTTGTATCGATTTTATTTGAAAAGGATTTGAATTGTTGCTCACTGTTTTGTTTGTTTTAATGCTGTTGATCTGTCTTATTGTGTTATCAGGTGCCAATTGCGACTACTATGAGAAGCATCTTGTGGACGCTGTCTGTAGTGCTTATACTAATTCAGAGGCAATCAATTAACGTTTATGCCGGTAAGTTGACTAAATGGTAAAATTGCACCAATTTTGCCCGTTGTAGTGTGCTTTCCGGTGCATTCCGTGCATTCGTCTCCCCAAAACAAGACGATCTAAGATGGTAAATCGGGCTCCTGCTACGAGAGTTGAATATTTGCTGTGTGCAACGGTTCTAAAAATAGCAGTTATGATACGTACATACTAAAAGATGTATGTGTCAAAGAATTATATAATGAAACTGTTATCATGCTGAACCGGGAGTTTTTCTGTTTATAGTAAAAGTTTCTTATTAACCGCGCGGCCAAAGGCCTAGCGCGGTTCATAATCTACCTTCCGTTTTTTTTTAACCGCGCGGCCATGGGCCGAGCGCGGTTCATAATCTACCTTCGGTTTTTTTTTTATTTTTTATTTTTTATTTTTCAAGGGGACCAGACGCAGATCCCCGCTCGGCCAGCCGCACGCAATCTGTAATGTTTCTTGAAACATAAATATACGACAATGCTACAGATATCCTTACGGTTTTCTTAATTGTGTGTAAAATATATTGTCGTGTTGGTTTTATAGAAGCTTTGGATTCAATAATAAATACGCTAAAAAGGTATTACGTAGCCATGGAAAGCGCTGACGTTGTAGCTTTCACTTTCGCTACGTGACAAATAAGATCGTGTTTACTTTACGAGTTAATTTGGCTAGAAGCGACCGTCATGACTTTATTTGCAATTTTGCGAGTATCTCTTGTGGGTTAAGGCAAATGAAGTGAAGTATTTGGCTGTTTCATCGCAGCGAGTTCAGAGATCGTAAAGAAGATCAAATGTTTGCAAGCCAAGCAACGAATATGTCGGGAATGCAAGGATTACGTCATTGGTAGGGAAATTACCAGAGAACTGAAAATAACTGTGGATAACGCAATTCTCGAATTATGTGACTCGGGTGACTTCTTTGCTAACCCTTTGATCAAGTGATGTGCAGTGGTGTCTACAGTAATCAATGAATCATCAAGGACTGCTTTGGAATGTGCACTGCGCTCGTCAAAAACCTTTTTTTTCACCACAAACTCATCTCAGAACATGTGTAAATTTATATTCGTCCGAAAGGTCAATGACTTGACCTTTTCCGCTGAACCCACGCTATGCAAAGAATGTAATCAGAAACGCAGACTGAGAAGCGATATATCACTCTCTCGCTACCACACATCGGTAGAAATAAAATCTATTCCTTTCTAATCCAGCCTCCTTATATTTTGTAAAGGCGCGGTTATAAGCTCGAAAGAGCTTCTTGTTTTTTTTGGTGTCAGCAGACTCAGAGCTCTGCTCGGCCAACTTAGAATACTGAGGATAGAAGTGGATCACGCAACCTGAGATGTTTATTGTTAAACTTTCAGCAAAAATTGACCAAAAGCAGACTTACATTTGATACTTAGGTCAAGCAGGGTCAACTGCTTGAGTAACATGAAGTAACATTTTGGTCTTAAAAATCCAGAATTATTGCCTGAGTGTCAAAAATTAAATGGGAACATCTTTTTCGAACTTTTCTTAGGTGATTTAGACGAAAAAATGACCTCGACGGGCTACACAGGAGAACGAGACAAAAACTGACCGTGACTGTGCAATAAGCCGACAATTATTTTTTCACCATGGCCTTCATCACGTACAAGTTAACAAAGCTTACTTTTGGATAATTTCAGCCTTAGAAACCTAACCTAGTTCCAGGTTACTTTCGTTATACTTGCAAATGTCTTGACTTCCATCTCCGAAAGATTTGGCCCCAATTTTTGAGGAAATAAACATTTCGCGGCAGCCTCCATCACAGTGTCTTGCATGCATATAAGCTAACTCGACAAAAGTCTTTCGAGGGGGGGCTCCCACTGTCCATGTTTGGTGAGAATCGGATGTAACGCTGATTTTCTGTCACGAAGTAACATTATGTCTTACAACTCCAGAATCATTGACTACCGCTTGTCAAAAACCCTTTTTCACTGCAATCTCACCTCGGAACATATCCAACTTTTATATTTGTCTGAAAGCTTAATGAAATGACCTGTTCCGGGTATCACACTATACCCACGCTATGCAAAGAATGTAGAGTGATATATCACTGACTCCCAAGCGATGTATCACTTTCTCGTTAACAGCTACCACACTATTCCTTTCCAATCCAGCCTCATCATGTTTTTAAAAGCGCGGTTTTAAGATCGACAGATCTTCTTGT